>Ga0209826_1000093_pt1 | contig 57365 bp, 62 predicted proteins | sample GOMGulsemesocosm_5_FD_184637 | JGI IMG/M metagenome (GOLD analysis project Ga0209826, IMG submission 184637) | Methane-oxidizing microbial communities from mesocosms in the Gulf of Mexico - GOM15C Gulf of Mexico (SPAdes) (version 2) | ecosystem: Environmental > Aquatic > Marine > Cold seeps...
TATTAAACAAATTGATAATAGAGCAGTATATATCTACAATCAAGCTTCAAATTTAACTCTTGGTAAAGTATATGATTTACGCATAAAAAAAATTAAAATCTATCATGGTTTAAAAGAAATAACCAAAATAGACAGTACTAAGTTTAAACACAATTTTACTGACTACAAGATCTTATATGCCGATGCCAATAGTATTGATATATTAGATTTCAACTCACAAAATGAAATCGTGACCAACTTGAGAGGCACTTATAAAAAGGGCTATATACATTACATATACAAAAACCTAAAACAAAAAATTAAACTTTATAGCAAAAATCAAGCACTTTTACCTAAAAATGGGCAAAAAATAAATATAATATCTGGGCATTTAAGTTTTTATAAAAGCAATGCACAAATAATAATTTATAAAGAAAGTGACTTTAGTGTTAATTAAATCAATATTTACAAACAGTAGTGGTATCTTATTTTCAAGAATATTAGGTTTTATCAGAGATTTATTAACTGCTTCCTTTTTAGGTGCAAATGTATATTCTGACATATTCTTTGTAGCTTTTAAACTTCCAAATTTATTTAGAAGAATTTTTGCAGAAGGTGCATTTACTCAGGCATTTATTCCAGCTTATGCAAAAAGCATTCATAAAATACAATTTTCATCTGCTATTTTTGTTTCCTTTTTTGCCTTTATCATGCTTTTATCTTTACTTGTAACACTTTTTTCAAAAGCAGTCACACATATAATTGCCCTAGGTTTTGACACTCAAACAGTTGAATTAGCTGCACCCTTGTTGGCAATAAACTTTTACTACTTGCCGTTAATATTTGTAGTTACTTTCATGGCTGCTTTGTTACAATATAAACATCATTTTGCAACCACTGCTTTTTCCACTGCACTTTTAAATCTGGCTCTTATTGGGGCATTAATCATCTCAAAAGACATGGATAAATATGAGATGACGTATTACTTATCTTATGGGGTAATTATTGGAGGATTACTGCAGGTTGTTGCACATGTAATAGCCATTAAAACGAATAATTTATCAAAAATATTTACATTTAAAAAAATGAAAATGGCACAAAAGCGTTTTTATAAAAGTTTTATGGGTGCAACAATTGGAAGTTCCACTGCACATATTTCTGCTTTTTTAGACACTTGGCTTGCGTCTTTTTTAGTAAGTGGTAGTATCTCCTACTTATATTACGCAAACAGAGTCTTCCAACTTCCACTTGCATTATTTGCAATAGCTACTACAACAGCCTTATTCCCGATGATTGCAAGAGCAATTAAAAATCAAGATGAACAAAAAGCACTACTATTAATGAGAAAATCAACGATAATATTAAGCTCACTTTTACTGATTGCAACACTTATAGGTATAGTCTTCAATGAATTTATTATTGAGCTGCTTTTCCAACGGGGTGAATTTCTATCAGATGACACAACAAACGTCGCTATAATCATGTCTATGTATCTGATTGGACTTGTACCATTTGGAATTGCAAAGATATTTTCTTTATGGTTATATGCACAAGAGAAGCAATTTTTAGCTGCAAAAATTTCAATCAAAGCTTTAACTTTTAATATAGTTTTTTCTTTAATGTTAATTAAACCTTATGGAGCAGCTGGCCTAGCCTTCGCAAGTACCATAAGCGGGTTTGTACTTTTTTATCTCACAATCAGAGAGTTTGGGCTTAAAAAATTCTTAATTTTGATGAAAAGTGTGTAATATCGTAAAACATAAGACTTAATTTCCTTTTTTAACCTATATTTAATCGATTTTCGATACTATTGCGACATTTATAATGCAATATATTTAAGGAAAAAATTCATGCTATTTAGAACACTCTTAATGATCTTTTTAGTCTCTACAACTTTGTTCTCCAAAGAAATTGGAATTTACGAACAACAAGAAGTTGCTATTGATTTAGATCTAAAATTTACAAACGAATATAACCAAACAAGATCTCTTCGTGAATATATGAACGACAAACCTACAATTTTAACAATAAATTATTACAATTGTCCCACTCTATGTTCTCCGCTATTATACGAGGTAGCTGATGTTGTACAACGTGTAGGATTAGAACCTGGTAAGGACTTTAATGTTCTAACACTAAGTATTGAAAAAAATGATACTTTCAAACATGCAAAAACAACAAAAGACAAAATATTTAAAACTATTAAAACACCTTTTAAAGTAAATGCTTGGAATTTTCTATCCACAAAAAATCAAGAAGACATCGATAAAATCACTGATTCCGTTGGATTCAAATATGAAAGACGAGTTAAAGATGGTGTTGTAGATTACTTACATCCAGCTGCTATTATTGTACTAACACCAACTGGTAAGGTAAGCAGATACCTAAATGGTATAAAATATCTGCCATTTGATTTAAAACTTGCTATTTTAGAAGCGAGTGATGAAAAAACAAGACCAACTATTGCAAACACATTGTTATATTGTTTTGCCTATGATGCAGAAAGTAAAACATACATTTTCAAAGCAGAAAAAATAGTAGGTGGAATCATCTTTTTTATCGTATTAAGTTTCTTTATATATCTAATAAGAACTGGACGAAGAAGTGATATTGCCGAGCTTCACAAGAAAAAAGAAGAAGAGAAAGAGAAAGAAAAAGAAAATGACAAAACTAAATAAAATTAAAAAATCTGAAACATCAAAAATTTCAGACCATCTTAAAGAGGAGATATAAATGACTAGAAAAACCTTTTATGATGAGACGCACACCGTCTTTGGACATCATGAAAACAAACTTTTTCAATGGATTTTTTCTATTGACCATAAACGAATCGCATTTCTATATATGATAGTAATGTTCGCATTTTTTGTAGTTGCATTGGGCGTGGCGCTATCAATGAGACTAGAACTATTCTTTCCAGGGGAACAACTGTTAACTCCGGATCAATTTAACCAGGCTTTTACCTTACATGGGGTGATTATGGTATTCTTATTCATAATTCCTGGTATTCCAGCTATATTTGGTAACTTTTTACTTCCATTATTAATTGGGGCAAAAGATGTATCATTTCCAAGATTAAACCTTTTTTCTTGGTGGTTATTTTTAGCTGGTGCAATTATTGCTATCGTATCACTTTTTGTTGGTGATGGGTTTGCAGATACTGGTTGGACATTTTATGCTCCATACAGTGTAAACACAAATACAAACGTATTAATGGCATTAACAGCAGCATATATTCTTGGTATGGCTTCTATTCTAACAGGTCTTAACTTTGTTGTTACGATTCACAGATTAAGAGCTCCTGGTATGGACTTCTTTAAAATGCCTTTATTTGTATGGGGATTATATTCAACTGCGTGGATTCAAGTACTTGCTACTCCTGTTGTTGGAATTACACTAATCTTAGTTATTATTGAAAAGACTATTGGTATTGGTATTTTTGATCCATCTAAAGGTGGAGATCCAATTTTATATGAGCACCTTTTCTGGATTTATTCTCACCCAGCAGTATATTTAATGATTTTACCTGCATTTGGTGTAGTTTCTGAAATCGTTCCTACATTCTGTAGACGGACAATATTTGGTTATAGAGCTATTGCGATTTCTTCTGCAATGATTTCTATTATTGGATATTTAGTTTGGGGACATCACTTATTTTCATCTGGTATGAGTGAGTGGGCAAAAGTTGTATTCTCATTTTTAACATTCTTTGTTTCAATTCCTACAGGGATTAAATTCTTTGACTGGATTGCTACGATGTATAAAGGTTCAATTGTTATGGCTACACCTATGTTATGGGTAGTTGGAACTATTGTTACTTTTGCTATTGGTGGATTAACAGGAGTTGTTTTAGCTACTCTTGGTATTACAATTCACTTACATGATACATATTACGTAGTTGCTCACTTCCATTATGCAATGCTTGGTGGAGTTATCTTCATGATGTTTGCAGCTATGCACTACTGGTTCCCAAAATTCTTTGGAAAAATGTATAACGAAACAAAAGCAAAATTTGCTTTCTGGACTATTTTCATTGGATTTAACTTATTATGGTTCCCAATGTTTATTGCAGGAGCTCTCGGAATGCCAAGACGTTACTTTGATTACTTACCAGAATTTACAATCTACCACCAAATTTCAGGTGTTGGAGCATTTGTAATTATTTTTGGTATGTTATACATGGGTTACAACCTATACAAAGCAATTAGTAATGGTGAACCTTGTGGAAGAAACCCTTGGAATGCAACTACACTAGAGTGGCAAATTGACTCTCCTCCATTATTGGAGAACTTTGTTAATACACCTTATATTGATTTTGAACCTTACGATTATAAAGATGGTAAACCAGTTCACGATTTATATGACGAAATTCATAAAGGAAGATAATATGGAACAGCATACTAATTCAGGACCTGAAATCATTTATGATAAAGCTGGTAATCCACATGAAGTTGTAGACTATAATGACGATTATACAGGTGCTAAACTTGGATTTTGGTTCTTCTTATTTACAGAGCTATTATTATTTGGTGGAATGTTCTTAGTATTTTCTTTTTACTTTTACCGATTTCCAGAAAACTTCGTTGAAGCTTCAAGTACATTAAACATTGTACTTGGGGGGACAAATACATTTATACTTTTAGTTAGTACATACTTTATGGGTATGTCTTTAATTAATCTAAAAAATGGTGAAATTTCAAAAGCAAGATTAAAAATTATTATTACAATACTTTTATCAATCGCGTTTTTAACAGTTAAATATTTTGAGTGGATGGCAGAAATTCATCATGGAATTTACCCAGACTCAGATATTTTAAATGCTAAAGAAAGTGGAATCATTTTATATTTTGGATTATACTTTACAATGACTGGACTTCATGGAGTTCACATTATTATTGGTATTGCCTTAATGATCTGGATTTTAATCCTAATGAGTGGTAAAAAAGTTACTCCAACTAACTATGTAGTTCTAGAAAATGTCGCATTATACTGGGATTTAGTTCACTTGGTTTGGGTATTTTTATTCCCACTATTTTACATTATTGGATTGGGGAAATAAATATGGAACATACAGAAACGTTAACTGAAAGCGTATTTATTAAAGTATTTTTTGTCTTATTGGCATTAACAATTTTAACATTTTTACAACCATATTTTATGAGTGCAGAACTTGCTGGAACAGTTGGAATTCAGATGTTTATTGCTGTTATAAAAACATTTATTATTGGTGCGTACTACATGCACTTAAAATATGAATCAGCCGTATTTAAATTTGTTGTTGCAACTGCAGTAATTACATTAGCTATATTTTTCATCATCTTATCTTTTGATGCTATTTATAGAAATGATGTTAATGATTTTTTTAGCTAGGAGAATAGAATGTTAGAAGGAATAGAAGGCGTATCAAGTTTCGCCGCAGAAACCGATTACGTATTTTGGGTTGTAAATCTAATTTGTTTATTTTTATTTGTAGTTACAATTGGTGCAATGTTTGTTTTCATTTATAAATATAATGAAAAGAAATCTAAACCAGAAGATACTGTAAATATCAAACATAATACACCATTAGAGATTGCTTGGACAGTTATTCCAACAATCTTAATGATGGTTATTTTTTATCTTGGTCTTGATGTATTAAAAGTACAAAGAACAATGCCTAAAGATAAAGATGCAATCGTTATTGAAGTTATTGGTAAAAAATGGTCTTGGACTCATGAGTACACAAATGGTAAGAAAAGTGCTAATTTAGTTGTACCTGTTAATCAAGATGTTAAATTAAATATGACGGCACCAATTGGTGACGTATTACACTCATATTATGTAGCTGCATTTAGAATCAAAGAGGATGTTATTCCTGGTCAAGTGACTAAACTTTGGTTTAATGCAAATACAATAGGTGAATATGATGTACAGTGTGCTGAGTACTGTGGTACAAGACATGCTTATATGAGATCTGTTATTAAAGTAGTATCTCAAGAAGATTATGAAGAGTTCTTAAATCCAACAGTTGTTGCTGCAAAAACTGCTGCTGATGTATTTAATGAAGCTGGTTGTATTGGATGTCATACACTTGACGGAACAGCATCTGCTGGACCATCATTTAAAGACATATACAACACAGAAATTAAAGTAATTGCTAATGGAGTAACTAAAACAGTTACAAGAGATGAAGCATACTTAATTAGAGCAATTGAAGATCCAGATGCAGAAGTTGTTGAAGGTTATACTCCTGGTATGATGCCAAGCTTTAAAGGTGCAATCAACGCTGAAGATATGAAAATTGTTATGAATTACTTCAAAGGTATTAAACCTGAACCAGCAATGCCAAAAATTGATGGTAAAGAAATTGTAGATATCAATGGTTGTATTGGTTGTCACACAACAGATGGTAACCCATCTGCAGGTCCAACTTTTAAAGACATTTACAATAGAAAAACAACTATTATTAAAGATGGTAAAACTATTGAAGTAACTGCTGATGCTGCTTACTTAAAAGAAGCTATTCTAAATCCTGGTACTGAATTAGTTGATGGATACGGAAATATCATGCCTCCTTTTAAAGACGTTTTAAGTGATGCTGAAGTAGATGCTATTGTTGAGTATTTAAAGAACTAATATGATTAAGAATATTTTTTCCTTAACGAAGTTTCATCTTTCTTTTACAGTTAGTTTATCTTGCGTATTTGGATATATTCTTGCTAAAAACAGCTTTGACATGGGTCTTTTGTACCCATTCATTGCTGTACTTTTTTTAGCACTTGGAGTTTCTGCGTTAAATCAAATCCAAGAGTATAAACAAGATGCATTAATGCCAAGAACAAAAAATAGACCACTTCCTTCTGGAAATATGTCTTATGCTGCTGCATTGACTGTTTCACTAAGTATTATTACTATATCTATGGTATTTGCTTATTTGACACATGGCTTTTTTGGTGTAATTTTATTTTTTGTTGTTATTATTATTTACAATCTTCTATATACTCCTGCTAAAAGAAAATCAATTTATGCAGCAGTTTATGGTGCAGTACTAGGTGTTATTCCTCCTTATTATGGTTGGATTAGTGCTGGTGAGTCTGCTTTAGATCTTGGGTTTTTAGCCTTAGGATTATTTTTCTTTGTTTGGCAAATTCCTCATTTCTGGTTATTAAACTTGAAGTTTTATAAACAATATGAAGAAGCTGGTTTCCCAACAATTACAAAAGCATTTGGAGAAGAAAGTTTAGAAAGAATGACATTTATTTGGTTACTACTAACAATTATTTGTGGTACATTTTTAATCTTTGTTTATCAAGTTGAATCATATATTATTCTTGGTTTAATTTTTGCTCTAACTGTTTACACTTTGTTTACTATTTCAAAACTATTAAAAAATAGAAACTATATTTATAACTTTATAAATATTAACGTATACATGTTACTTCTTATGATTATACTTTGCGTTAACGCGCTGTATATGTAAGCAAGTATCTTTTAGATATAATCCTACTTTTAAAAAGTAGGATATCTATGAGAGAATTTTTCAAACAATACATACCATATTATAAAGACTATATCAGTAAATTTTTACTGGCATTACTTGGAATTTTATTAGTTGCAGGTGGTTCTAGTGGTACTGCTTACGTTATCAAACCCTTACTTGACGATATATTTATTAGTAAAAATGTTGAAATGCTTCAAATACTTCCGTTTGTTGTGGTTGCTCTTTATTTTGCAAAAGGTCTTGGACGGTATATCCAAGCATACTATATTGCTTTTATAGGCCAAGATATCATTCGAAAAATACGAAATAAATTACTTCGTCATATATTAACTTTGGATATTGATTTTTTTCAAAAAAAGCATGGTGGAGAATTAATCTCAAGAATAACAAATGATATCAATAGAATTCAAGCAGCCGTTTCAAATCAAATTGCAGAATTTATTCGTGAGGTTGTTACTATTTTTGCTTTGGTTGGAATTGTCATTTATCAAAGTCCTGAGCTTGCCTTTTATGGCTTAGTTGTGCTTCCGCTCGCAATTCTTCCACTTACTGTTCTAGCCAAAAAAATGAAAAAACTTTCTTTTAGGTCCCAAGAGAAAGTCTCTGATATCACTTCACATTTAAGTGAAACCTTTAACAATATTGAAATAATTAAAGCAAACTCAACAGAAAATTTAGAAACTGATAAATTTGCTGATCATAATAAAAAGTTCTTTGAAATTAGTATTAAATCAGTTAAAACAAATGAATTGGTCTCTCCTATTATGGAAACTCTGGGTGCAGTTGCAGTGGCAGCCGTTATCATTATTGGTGGTCAGCAAGTTATTGATGACAAACTGAGTGTTGGTTCATTCTTCTCATTCATGACTGCTCTATTTATGTTATATACTCCTATAAAAAGAATTTCTAGTTTGTATAATAGTATGCAAGATGCTCTTGCTGCAAATGAAAGAATTAATGAGTTATTTCAAACAAAAGCTCATATACTAGATTCTAATGCAGCTTTTCCAAGTCAGATAAACAACATTTCTATTGATAATGTCACTTTAAAATATGATGAATTAACTGCTCTTGATAGCATTAATTTAAATGCTTCCTTAGGTGATAAGATTGCCTTAGTTGGAGATAGTGGTGGAGGTAAGAGTTCATTGATCAATTTACTTATACGTTTTTATGATATTAATGCAGGAACAATTAAATTTAATGATACCAATTTAAGTGAAATAAATATTAAACAACTACGAGATAATATTTCAATAGTCACCCAAAGAGTCTATATTTTTAATGATACCATTGCCTCAAATGTAGCCTATGGTCAAGAAGTTCGCGAAGACGATGTCATTGAAGCATTAAATCAAGCTCATGCCTATGATTTTGTAAAAGACATGAGTGATGGAATACATACAAAACTAGATGAGTTTGGTACAAACTTAAGCGGTGGTCAGCGGCAACGTATCGCAATAGCTCGTGCTTTATATAAAAAGCCACAAATACTCATCCTTGATGAAGCAACATCCGCACTTGATAATGAAAGTGAATCAGTTATCACACAAGTCATTGATGAAGTTAGTCGAGATAAGATTACTTTTGTTATTGCACATAGATTAAGTACCATAAAAAATGCTACAAAAATTGCTGTTTTCAAAAAGGGAAAAATTGTTGGAATGGGTTCAGAAGAAGAATTATTAAATACTTGTAGCGAATATCAAAGACTTCACAGTTTGGCAAATATTTAGTCCTAATGCTTACTTAAATATTACAATCATATTTTACCATTACAATTCAATCCGTATCTACTCTAAAAGTCTCAAAAAACAAGGCTTTTAGAGTAATCTAAACACTTTTTTAAAAGAAATTAGATAAAATATTAAAATTTTTAAAAGGCACACCTATTGTTAGATTATGAAACATTAAAAAAAGTATTATTTAAGCTAGACCCTGAGACAGCTCATCATGCTGCTGAATTTGGATTAAAGGTTTTACCATATGTACCTTTTTTAAATGACTACATGAAAAGAAGAAACTTTATCACTGATAGTAAGTTGTCACAACAAATTTTTGGATTAACATTCCCTAACCCTGTGGGACTTGGTGCTGGATTTGATAAAAATGCAACAATGATTAAAGCAATGCCTGCACTTGGATTTGGATACACTGAAATTGGTACGATGACTCCGCGACCACAAGCTGGAAACCCTAAGCCAAGACTTTTTAGACATGTACATGAGCGTTCAATTCAAAATGCGATGGGATTTAATAATGAAGGTGCTTACGCTGTAATTAAGAACTTAGACAAAGTTTATCCTTTTAATATTCCAGTTGGGGCAAATGTAGGGAAAAATAAAGCAACTCCAACTGAGCACACTCTAAGTGATTATAAAACGCTCATAAACAAATTTAAAGACCTTTGTGATTATTTGGTGATTAATATATCGAGTCCCAATACGCCTAATTTACGTGATTTACAAAATGAAGAATTTATTGCTGAATTATTTATTATGGCAAAAGAATTAACTAAAAAGCCAATACTACTAAAAATTGCTCCTGATATGGAAGCACAAGTAGCAATTGATTTATGTAAAACAGCAGTTGAAAATGGAGCTGCTGGTATTATTGCAACCAACACAACTATTGATTATTCACTGGTATCAAATCCAAAAGATATTGGCGGTATTAGCGGTGCAGTGCTTGCAGATAAATCATATGAACTATTTAAAGAAATAGCCAAAGAGTTATTTGGTAAAACTATTTTAATTTCTGTTGGCGGAATTGCTGATGCTAATGAAGCGTATAGAAGATTAAAAGCAGGTGCTTCATTGGTTCAAAGTTTATCTGGTTTAATTTTTGAAGGCCCTTCAATGGTTAAAAATATCAATGAAGGTCTAATGGAACTTATGAAAAAAGATGGATATAATAATATCCAAGAAGTAATAGGTTCAGACCTAAAAACGCAAGATTAGAACAAAGGGATAATAAATAGTGACAACTATAAAGAATAGAAACTTATTTAAATTATTTATTATCAACCTATCAATATTCACTATTTTAACGGGAGATTTAATGAGCAGCAGCTTACCAAAATATTACACAAAAACATTAGAAAATGGGTTAAAAATCGTGGCTATTCCAATGGAAAATGGAACAAACGTTGTATCTACTGATGTATATTATAAAGTTGGAAGTCGTAATGAAGTTATGGGTAAAAGTGGAATAGCACATATGTTAGAGCACTTAAACTTCAAGTCAACATCTAATTTAAAGTCAGGTGAATTTGATGAAATAGTTAAAGGCTTTGGTGGGGTAAATAATGCTTCAACAAGTTTTGATTACACACACTATTATATTAAATCAAGCTCAAAAAACATGGATAAATCTTTGGGTTTATTTTCAGAGCTTTTACAAAACCTTACATTAAAAGATGAAGAGTTTCAACCAGAACGTGATGTAGTAGCCGAAGAGCGTCGTTGGAGAACAGATAACAATCCTATGGGTTATTTACAATTTAGATTATTTAACAATGCTTTTATTTACCATCCCTATCATTGGACTCCTATTGGATTTATGAAAGACATTCAAAATTGGTCTATAGAAGATATTAAAGAATTTCACAGTACTTATTATCAACCAAAAAATGCAATTGTAGTGGTTGCTGGTGATATTACAAAAGAAGACGTTTTTTCTAGTGCAACAAAACATTTTAATGATATAAAAAATACAAAAGAAATTCCTGAGCTTGTTCATATGGAAGAGCCTAAACAAGATGGTCAAAAAAGAATCACAATTAGAAAAGATTCTCAAGTTCAAATGCTTGCAATGACTTATCATATTCCTAACTTTGAACATAAAGATCAGGTTGCACTTAGTGCTTTAAGTGAGTTATTAAGTGGTGGAAAAAGTTCTGTTTTAAATAAAGTGCTGATTGATGAAAAAGCAATGGTCAATTCGATATATGCTTATAACATGGAATTAAAAGATCCAGGTGTTTATATGATTATGGCAATTGCCAACCCTGGTATCAAAGCTAAAGATGTAGAAAAAGAGATTCTTAAAATTCTGAAACAGGTCCAAAAAGGCAAGATCAAGCAAAAAGAACTTGATAAAATCAAAATAAATACAAAAGCAGATTTTATCTTTTCGTTAGACAGTTCATCTAGTGTCGCATCACTATATGGAAGCTATTTTGTAAGAGACAACATTGAACCTCTTTTTAACTACGAAAAAAATATCGAAGAGTTAAAATTAGAAGATATCGTTAATGTTGCTAACAAATATTTAACAAAACAAAATTCAACAACACTTATATTAAAAAAGGAAAATAATGAATAATTTAACTGGTGCAATGACAGCTTTAATTACTCCGTTTAAAAATGGAAATCTAGACACTGATTGTTATGAAAAATTAATCAAAAGACAAATTGATCAAGGTATGGACGCAGTCGTTCCAGTAGGTACTACGGGTGAAAGTGCAACTTTATCACATGCTGAACATAAACAATGTATTGAAATAGCAGTTGAGACTTGTAAAGGTACAAATGTTAAAGTAATCGCAGGTGCGGGATCAAATGCAACAGTTTCAGCAATAGAATTTGCTCAACATGCGCAAAAAGTTGGTGCAGATGGAATATTATCTGTAACTCCATACTACAACAAACCTACACAAGAAGGCTTATACCAACACTATAAAGCATTAGCAAATGCAGTTGAAATACCTGTAATGTTATACAATGTACCAGGACGAACTGGCGTTGATTTAGAAGCAGATACGGTAATCAGACTTTTTGATGATGTTAAAAATATTTATGCAATTAAAGAAGCAACAGGAAGTTTAGAGCGAGCGACTTCACTATTATCACAAAGAGAAGACCTTAGAGTCATTAGTGGTGATGATGGAATTGATTTTGCTATGATGGCAAATGCTGGTAGTGGTATCATTTCAGTTACAGCAAACCTGTTACCAAACTTAAAAAGTCAATTGGTACATAGTGCAATTGAAGGTGACTTTAAAACTGCAAGAGATATTCACAATAAATTATATGCTTTAAATAAATCTTTATTTGTAGAATCAAATCCTATACCAATTAAAGCAATCATGTATTTAGCAGGTTTAATTGATACGTTAGAGTATAGATTACCATTAACTGCTCCAAGTACAGATACAATGAAACTATTAGAAAAAACTTTAGAACAATACGAGGTAATTAAATAATGAATGGAAAGACTTTAGTAATCAGTGGTGCAACCAAAGGAATTGGGAAAGCAACTGCTTATAGATTTGCAAAAGAAGGAATTAATGTAGCTTTTACATATAACTCTAATGAAGAAATAGCCAAAGATATGGTTAAAGACTTAGAAGAGAATTATGGCATCAAGGCTAGAGCTTATCCGTTTAATGTATTAGAACCAGAAACGTATAAAGAGCTTTTTCTTAAAATTGATGAAGACTTTGAAACAGTTGATTTTTTCATTTCTAATGCAATGATTTATGGTCGTGCTGTTGTAGGTGGATATGGTAAGTTTATGAAACTAAAACCAAGAGGTTTAAACAATATTTATACTGCTACTGTTAATGCTTTTGTATGTGGTTCTCAACAAGCGGCTAAAAGAATGCAAAAACAAGGTACTGGTGGATCTATTGTTTCATTAAGTAGTACTGGAAATTTAGTATACATTGAAAACTATGCTGGGCATGGTACAAATAAAGCAGCTGTTGAGGCAATGGTTAGATATGCAGCAACTGAATTAGGTCAATTTGGAATCAGAGTTAATGCTGTTTCAGGTGGTCCTATTGATACAGATGCATTAAAAGCATTTACAAACTATGAAGAAGTAAAAGCTAAAACAGAAGAATTATCTGCACTTAATAGAATTGGTCAGCCTGAAGATTTGGCAAATACCTGTTTTTACTTATGTACTAATGATGCATCTTGGGTTACTGCTCAAACTTTCGTTGTTGATGGTGGAACAACTTTCAGATAATGAAAGATGCACTTAACCTACCAAATCTCTTAGCATTTTTTAGAATTGCTCTTGCACCTCTGATGTTATGGTTTTTAGTAGACAGAGATAACGCAATTTTTTCTTCCATGCACCCAAGTTGGCTGGATTATTTCGCTGGGCTTATTTTCGTAATTGCTTCGGTGACTGATTTTTTTGATGGTTTTGTTGCTCGACAATGGGACCAAATGACAAAACTGGGTGCAATAATTGATCCTCTTGCAGATAAGATGTTAATGCTGGCAGGATTTTTAGGACTTATGGTTCTAGATCGTGCCTCAGCTTTAGCTGTTTTTTTAATACTTTCACGAGAGTTTTTTATAACAGGTCTTCGTGTAATGGCTGTACAAGAAGGTAAAAATGTCGCTTCTACCTTGAGCGGGAAAATTAAAACTGTCGTTCAAATGATTGCCATAGGTTTTTTAATTATGAACTGGCCATATGCCACTGCATTGTTATGGATAGCAGTTGCGTTAACAATGTACTCAGGATATGAATATATCCGTGATTATTTCAAAAGTTAATTGGAGATTTTATGGGTATTATTAACTTTCTCATCGTATTATCAATTTTAGTATTTATACATGAATTGGGTCACTTTTTAGTTGCACGTTATTTTGGTGTAACTGTTCACGTTTTTTCAATTGGATTTGGGAAAAAGATTTTCAGTAAACACTGGAAAGGTACAACTTGGCAGTTTGCAATAATTCCTCTCGGTGGTTATGTAAAAATGAAAGGTCAAGATGACTCAGATCCTTCAAAAATTGAATCTGGTGATGACAGTTACAACAATAAATCACCACTTCAAAGAATCGCTATTTTACTAGCTGGTCCTGGTGCAAACTTCTTATTGGCTGCATTTTTATATTTTTGTATTGCACTTATGGGAAGTAATGCACTCTCACCTACTATTGGAAAAGTATTAGAAAATTCTCCTGCCCAAAAAGCAGGACTTCAGTCAGGTGATGTAATTGTACGAATCAATCAGACTGATATTCAAACATGGAATGACTTAAGCAAGGTAATTAAAGAATCAAATACCGCATTGAAGTTTTACGTACAAAGAGACAATAAAACTCATGGAAAAATTGTCAATCCAAAACTCAGCGATTCAGAAAATATGTTTCGTGAGAAAATCAAAAAAAGAATGATTGGAATATCACCCGCACCAAAAGTAATTGTAGTAGAACACACTTTCTTTGAGAGCGTTGAATACGCTGTTGAAAAAACAGCCCAATCAAGTCAAATGATATTTTTAGGTGTTAAGAAACTGCTTCAAGGAATTATTCCTAGTAGCGAGGTTGGTGGAGTAATTACTATTGGTAAAGTAATATCAGATGCCAGTCAATCAAGCATCATTGCCCTATTCTCTATCATGGCACTTATTTCAGTAAACTTGGGTGTTTTAAACTTACTTCCAATTCCTGCACTTGATGGTGGGCATATTATGTTTAATTTATACGAATTAATCACAAAGAGAAAACCAAGTGATAAAGTTTTTATATTTTTAACAATTGCTGGATGGGTTATTTTAGGTTCATTAATGATATTAGGACTATACAACGATATTACAAGATTTTTTGGCTAAAGGGCAAATATGAATAGAGAACAAGCTGTACATAACTTAGATACTGTTATTACAAACGTTGAAGCAGCAAGATTGAGTATAAGTGATCATCTTATTGTTAAAATTGTGGCAATCAGTAAATACAATACGCAAGAAGATATCCAAACTTTATATAATGCAGGACAAAGAGCTTACGGAGAAAACAAAGTTCAAGATTTAAAAGAAAAATCTGAAAACTTGGATGAGTTTCCACTTGAATGGCACTTTGTAGGACGTCTTCAAAAAAATAAAATCAATAACTTAATTGATATTGCCCCTTCACTATTCCAATCTCTTGATTCTCTGGAATTGGCGCACGAGTTAAACAAAAAACTAGCAGTAAAAAACAGAAAAATGAATTGTTTACTTCAAATTAATTCCGCACATGAAGAATCTAAAACTGGTGTAAAACCAGAAGATGCTGTTTCTATTTACAATGAGATTTTAGATACCTGCCCAAACATAGTTTTAAAAGGCGTAATGTCTATTGGAGCTCATGTGGAAGATGAAGAAGAAATCAAAAAGAGTTTTAAAATCACAAAAGATATATATGATGTACTAGTAGATAAAGGTGCAAGATATTGTTCTATGGGAATGAGTAGCGATTATGAACTTGCTATTAAATCTGGTTCAAATATGATTCGAGTAGGTTCTTCTTTATTTAAAGACTAAACCTCTTTTTTATCAACAGTAAACCTTACTGTTGATAAAGCATTCTATTCCTTAAGCTTTGGAATGCAAATTTTAAAACAAGCACCCTTATACGTTTTCTTTTTATACTCAAATTCTTCATTATATACACTAATTGATCCATCAAAACTACGCTCAACAATACTTCTGCTCATATGAAGCCCAATACCTGTCCCCTGAGATTGATGTTTGGTTGTAAAATAAGGATCAAATACTTTTCCAATAATATTCTCATCAATTCCATAGCCAGTGTCCTTTATATATATAACATTTTGATGATCTTCAACTGCGAGATCAATAAACACTTTTTTGTCTTCAATCTCATGATTTAAAAAAGCATCTTTTGAGTTGTTTAAAATATTTAGAAATACCTGAGCAAGTGCATTTGACATACCTTTTGATTTGAACTTAATTGAAGGTTTTTTATAAATGATTTGAATATGATTTTGAGTATATACTGATTTGATGATATTTTTTGTTTTGTCAATTATTTTCGTTATATCAAATTCATCTACCTCTTCATCTATTTTTAAAAAACCTCTAAAGTCATCTATTGTTTGAGATAAAAAATTTGTATACTCAATAATATGTTCAAAAGATTCTGTAACTTCTTCATCTTTGGCAATTTTAAGTTCTAACTGCAATAACATACTCGTTGCAGTGGTACTAATTGCTGAGAGAGGCTGTCTCCATTGGTGGGCTATATTTGCGATCATTTCACCCATAGAAGCAGATCTCGATTGATTAAATAGCTTTACGTCTTTTTTTCTATTTTGCTCAACTTCAAGCTCAATTCTTTTTTCTAAATTTGCATTCAAGTCTTTTAGTTCACGTAAAGATACTTCTAAAGTGCGTTCTAATCTGTATACATTATTGTCCATATCATCATAAGCTGATTCAATTAAACTCAAAAACTTGATGAAGTTCTGAGGCAAAATATGTTCTTCATTTGATATATTTGCTTTTTTAAGTTGTCTTATTAGTAGTTTGTTTTTAATCATTCTCACACTCCCATAGAAGTGTCAAAGTCATCGTTTGATTATGCAAGTCACACTCTCCTGAAACCAAAGGCGAAATTTCACCATAGGAATAATATCCAACTTGGCGAATATTATTTGAAAAGTTTTTAGTCACTGCTTCAATCTCTTCCTCACTTTGTTGTCCCAATACCAGTTTTCGTCCAACGCAGCTAATAGCTAAGTTTACTGCACTTTCATCTTTATGTTCCAAAATACTGGTACTTAAAGCTGCATCATTTGCACCTTTAATTAATTGCTTGTAGCTGGCCTTCATAAACATAACATCACTTCCAACAGGAATATCTCCTGCAAAGGTAATAGAGCCTTCGTTTTCATTTACAGCAAGTATTGTACGAACTTTTTCTTGAGTATCTAAGTCTTCTTTTATCATCAAGGGATAGTGCAATCCAGATGCTGGTAAATCTTTAGAATTTAATCCTAAATACGTTTTATACACTTCTAGAGCTGGTTTGTTGTCCAGCTCATACAAAATGTGGTTTTGGGATTTAGTAACAGTCCTTTTAATTCCAAACTTACTCCATCCACCTTTACTTCCATGGGCAATATTTACTCCATCTCCATAAAAACCTATTGCACTAACATAGTTTGATTTTGGTTGATTATCTATTAGAACCCACGTCTTTTCAAACTTAGCATCATCTCCTGCAAGTCCACCAGTAACAACAACATTATCTTTTAAAATAAAATTAAAACCACGTGTTAGTTGAGAACCATTAACATTTAATCCATCTGAGAGAACAAAAATACCTTTTAAATTATCTTCATATAAATTATTTGCAAGCTTAGCACCAACATCATAAGATTCCCCACTGGAGTTTAGTTCGTGTGTTTCAAGCTTAATCAATGATTTTTCAAATTTTATGACTGCAATACTCAAAGAATTTTCATAAAGTTCATTATTATAAATTTCACCAGCAGTTGAACAGCCCACAATTATAGAGTTTTTAAATACATGATAAACTTCATCCATACCCGTTTTTATTAGGTTATATTGTGAACTACCAAAACAAATCACCAAAGTATTAAGAGAGTCTAAAGTACCATCTAATGAATCATTCCAAAAAGAATTTTCATATAAATAAGTTTTTCTAATCATTCCTATCCTAAATAATTATTATTATAATAGTGTATCAAAATTAACATTTAAAATAAAGAGTGATTTGATTACATAATGTAATTTTTTTGATACAAAGTTTATTTTTTCTATATAGTTACACTTATTCGTATCCAATTTGATTAAGGTACTACCATGAAAAATATAAGTGATTTAAAATCAGTTGATAAACCAAGAGAAAAACTTCTTAAAAAAGGTGTCAAAGCACTAAAAGATTATGAACTTCTAGCCATACTAATTGGCAGTGGTACAAAAGGGAAAGATGTATTAAAACTCTCTAGAGAAATCATAAAACTTTATGAAGTTGATTTTGAAAATATCAACATGGAAAAGCTAACAGCTATTCATGGACTAGGACCAGTAAAATCATCTCAACTGTTATGTGCCATTGAGTTATCAAAACGATATGTTGTCAAACAAAATATTCAGATCACGAAAGCAGAAGATATATATACTTTATTGCATGAGTACAAAAATAAACAGCAAGAATATTTTATCACTATCACTTTAGATGGTGCGAATCATATCATAGAAAAAAGAGTTATCAGTATTGGTACTATAAATCAATCTCTGGTACACCCTAGAGAAGTTTTCTCCCCTGCTTTGGTTTCTAATGCCACATCAATTATTTTGGCTCACAATCATCCTAGCGGCGTTTTAACTCCTAGTTATGAAGATGTCAGTGTCACCAAACGATTGGGTGAGAGTGCAAAATTGTTGGGTATTGAGTTACTAGATCATGTTATTATTTCTAAAAATGGATATCTTAGTTTTAAGGATGAGGGGTTGTTGTAAATCTAAATTAGTTTTTATTTCCACATAAAAAAAGTTGTTATAACAAAACAATCATTTCTTTAGTAAGTAATATACAATTGATTCTTTTCTTTTTTTAATCGTAAAAAAATGAAACAAAAAAAACTCGTCAACAAATAGAAATGGCCTTCGGCTTCCCAAAAGTGCAGAAAATATTTCTGAGTGTAAAAACTCACTTCAAAAAGATACATCTAGTATCTTTTTTCGTTCAAGCAGTTTACCCTCTTTTTCGAAAAATTTTATTTACTTCTCGCATTTTTAAAGCGTTGACTTTAAGAGCATGGAAACGCATATCAAGTGACTTATATTGTAATAATCTTTGGTTAATATACTTATATAAAATCAAAAGGTTCACATATGGACATTCCACAGTTATTGATTATTTTTGTTGGTGTTTTATTCATTAGTGTACTGCTATATTGTGGGTATACTTTAACTTATATAGATAGTAAAAAGTAATTAAATTCTTAACTCAGAAATTTGCAAAAGATGCAATTATGATGTTAAATTCACTTGTAGAGTGGTGAATTTTTGTTTATATCAAGGCGAGAGTTTGAATTTATAAGGAGCATACAACAAGTATGTGACGAATGAATTCAAACTCTCAACGAAGATAGAAGCTAGAAGGCGCTTCTATACAAGTGAATTTTTAAGTTTTTTAACTTCGTCTTCGATGCTATCTTGTCTCATGAAGTGCTCACCTATCAAAAACGCGTCAGCACCAATAGCACTTAGTCTTTTAATAGTTTCAGTGTTACTAACCCCTGATTCTGCAACGATAATCTTACCGTTTGGAATCATTGGAATAAGCTTATCACAAAGCTCCATGTCCATTTCAAATGTATCTAGGTTTCTATGGTTGATACCTATAATAGTTGCGCCACATTTCATAGCTTTTGTCAGGTCATCTTTATCGTGTATTTCAACTAATACTTCAAGTCCTAAGTGTAAAGCATATTCATACAGTTCTTTTAATTCTTTAGTTCCTAAAGCTTTCGCAATGAGTAAAATAAAATCTGCACCATAAACCAAAGCTTCTACGATTTGATATTTATCAACGATAAAATCTTTTCTTAATAAAGGTGTTGGAACGTATCTTCTTATTTGTGTAAGGTATTCTAAATTACCTTGAAAATAATGAGGCTCTGTTAACACTGAAATTGCATTAGCTCCACTGTTACTGTATGCTTGCGCAATTTGAAGTGGATCAAAATCTTCTTTGATGATTCCCTTGCTGGGACTTGCTTTTTTTACTTCAGCAATAATTCTTACTGGTTCTTCTTTTGTAGAAGTTAAAAATGATTTTACATCTCTTGGTGGATAAGGGTTTGAAGCCAAACTTCTTCCTAACCAATCTAATGAATACTCTTTTTTTCTTTTTTCTAAATCTTCTTTTGTTCTCTCAATTATCTCGTCTAAAATCATTATTTACCGCACTCCTTAATTTTATTCCAATGGTCTTTTATTTCTTCGTCGTTTAAGCCAATGGCATCAACAACTTTTTTCATATTTGTATAAGCTTTTTCACAATTGTTAAGTTTGTATTGTCCCCAAGCTAGGGAGTCGATATAAGCAACATTATTTGGTGCTTTTTCTAAAGCCTTGTTTACGTAAAACAAACCTTTTTTTACATCTATATCAAAATCAATTAAAATGTATCCCAAATAATTTTGATAAATATGATTATTTAATACTGTTAATACTTCTTCAAATTTTTTAATAACACTTGGTATTACTGCTTTTTTATCTTTAGCACTTTCAAACTCTAAAACTGCAACTTGTGCCAATAAATCAATATTTCCAGATTGTTTATAGATATTCATTATTACAGTTAAAGCCTTATCTATTTGTTTTGTTTTTTTATAAAGAGCCAGTAGTCTTTGAAGACTGTTATTCTCTTTTTCTAAAAATGCAATGGCAAGTAAGATATCTTTTTTCTCCAAATAAGAAACCAAAAGTTCGCTGGTTTTTTCCATAGAAACAGTGTTTTCATCATCTTTATATTTATAGTATATTCTTTTTAATATTGAGATGATACCGTCAAGATCTTTTTGTTCTTGATAAATAGATAGTAACTTATAATTGATAACCAATTCATCGCCATACAGTCTTATATGTGTTTCTAAGTAAGACAAGGCTTTTTCTTTTTGATCTAAATAAACATATAATATATTTACCAAATTTAAAAGTGTTTTTGATTTAAAATTTGAAACATATGAGCTTTCAAAATACTCAACTGCTTTTACATAGTTTTTTTGTTGATAATAGATATTGGCTATTAACTCATAGTTATTTGAACTATTATTGCTTTTAAGTAGTTTTTGTGCACTTTCAAGTGCAAGATCATATTTCTTTAAATTGATAAGAGAATACACATAAATACGCATGATGTTCTCGTATTCTTTTATTGATTCATCTGTGATATTTTCTTTAGCCAGGTCAAATGTTTGTTGATATTTTTTTTGCTCTAACAATAAGTTTAAAGCTCTGGTTAGATAAATATATCGATTTGTCTTATAAAAAAGTTCCAAGTATAAGGTGACACTTTTATCATAAGACTTATTTCTTTCATGCTCTAAAGCATAAACAATAAGTTGATCTTCATTTTCAAGAACTTTTTTATCAATACTGAGTTCTTGTTGTTTAGTAGCGGTACATCCTAAAAAAAGAAAAGATGTTAAAATTATTAATGAATATTTTTTATAGCTGGACACTCTTCATATACCTCTTTTTCATTTTCTTTAAAATAATCCCAAAAAGGAAAGGTTCGACACTGTTTGGGTCGAGCATCATAAATTGAACATTGCCGTTTCGATGTATCAAAAAATTCACAAGCGTAATTGTCATGTGACAATTTTTTTTCTTTGATACTAAATTTATAACCAACTTTTCGTAAATGTTCTTTTTTTAACTCATTAACACTCATATTTAGCATTTTACTTAAATGTTGCATTTCTAAGAGATTTATCCAAATAAATCCAGATTCTCCAATACAACAATTGCCTTTACAATTAGAACACTCGCTGGCATCAAAACCGTAGTTAAAACCCTCTTTTGTAATCATCTCACTCATATTTCTACTTTTATACTGTGTGTTGATGTTTTTTTATAGATCTCATCAACTTGTTTTGTAAAATTCTCATTTTCAAAGACAATTAGAGGTGGTAAAACCTTAGTCATCGACTTTGAATTCTTTCTTGCATACACTAATATCAAAGTAGCATCTTTGTTTATATTTGGATAAACAAACTGCATTGCTTCAATATTGAATCTATATTTATTTAACATATAAATAATATCATTTATCTGCTTAACATCATAACAAAAAAAGAATTTTCCATTTGTAGTTAAAATATCATAGGTTTTTTTAATAAAGATTTCTAAAGGTAATGAGTCATTATATCTTGCAATCTTGATATTTTCATTCAAAGACTTGACAACGTTTCCGTGATAAAAAGGTGGATTAGAAACACAGTAGTCAAACTTCTTATCAAAAGAACATTCATTAAAATCTTCGGTGTATAGATTGTTGTTTATCTTATTATTCTTTGCATTCAAAGAACTTAGTTTTTGAAACTTTTCTTGGATTTCACATTGGTTTAACTGCAATTTTTCATTATCTCTACAAACTAGAAGACCTAGTATTCCACTTCCACTCCCAATATCCAGTAACTCTCCTTGAATATTTTTAAATATTTTTAAATTTTCAATGATAAAGTTGTACAAAAAATGTGTGTCACTGTTGTAACAGTATCCGTCTTGAGGTTGGTATAAAAGCAAAAAAATCCCTTAAATTGTTCATTAAAATAGTTATTATAAATAATCTTTTCCAATATTATTTGTCACATACTAATATTATATTGTATATATCTGTGGTATTATAGCTAAGAAAAACAAATATATAGGTATAACAACGATGGGAACAACCTCTTACACTAAAAAGACTACCAAACAAGACCTTACAAATAAAATGAATGAATTGAATGATATTTTAAATAATTCTTGGGATGGAATTGGTATTATTGACGAAAAAGGTCACATCGTATTTTCAAATAAAGCGTTAACACCAATTTTAAATTATACCAAAGATGAATTATTACGAGTAAACTTTTTAAACCTTGTGGATGAATCTACTCGAGATACTATGAAGTTCGCTCTAATTAAAGCTAAAAGACTAAAACATTTAACAAATATCAATATTATATGTAAAAGAAAAGATAAACAAAAAGTACACTTACACTGTTCTTTAGTGTTAATGGGAAATCAAAAATATTTTGTCTTAAATGCAAAAGACTACACAGAACAAGTGGCTAAAAATGACATCATCAATCAATATGTTCTTTCTTACCAGTTAAACAAAGATGGTAAAATTTTGGAAATTAGTGATGCTTTTTCAAAATTCATGCATTATTCAAAAAAAGAACTTATAGGAAAAGAATACGACGCAATAAAACACCGAGATAGTGAAGAAGTTGATTTACAAAGGATCATTAAAACTGTTGACAAAAACTTCCAATGGGAAGGGGTGATCAAACTTAAAGACAATAACGCAAATGTGCATTTCTTAGATACAAAAATCAAACCCAATTTTAATAAATACGGAGATACCATTTCTTATGTATTTATCTGTTTTGATATAACTGATAAATATGAAATAGCAAACATGCATAAAGAAGCCCAAGATGGGCTAATCAGTGATGAAGAAGATGCTGCAACTCAAGTCTCAGCCCAAACAAAATTTTCAGCTCTTGGTGATGTTATAAGCAATATCGCAAATGCTTGGATTGAACCACTTAATGAAATAGATGAGCATGTAACAACTATCAAAGACAGTAATTACAACGAAAAAATAATCAAAGAGAAATTAGACAGTATTGCAAAAATGTCCAGTACATTAGCAAAAAACATCACATCATTTAATGCAAGTTTTAATAAAACTTCACCAAAATCAAATGTAAATCTAAAAGAAATACTAAGTACTTTAATTAATATGTTAGAAAGCTCAAATGCAAAAAATCAAGTTAAAATTGAGAGAGAGTTAGCAGATATACCAGAAATTTTATCTTATGAAAACGAATTTAGAGATGTAACACTTTCTATTTTTACAAACTCACTTGAAGCCTTCAAAAAGAATAAGACCCTCAATCCAATGATTGATGTAAGTTTAACCATACAAGAAAAAGAAAATCGAATATTATTGCAAATAATTGACAATGCAGGTGGTATCAGTAAACAAATACTTAAAAATGTATTTGATCCTTATTTCACAACTAAAGAAGAAAAAGGAAAAGGGATGGGACTATATATGGCTAAAACAGTTATTGAAACACATCTTGAAGGTAGCATTGATATTGAAAATGATGATGGAATGACAGTCGTTAGTATTTTTCTACCACTAAATAGCTAAATTAAATGGAAATTAGTTTCTCCATTGCCTTTAAAAATTCTTAAAATTATACTTATTTTTCATAAAATTTCATCTAGAAAGTGAGTATCAATTTCAGTTCTCACGCCCCTTGTATCAATAGGTAACAAGATATCATCTTCATAAAACATTTAAGCCAAAATATATTATTTATTTTTCTATATTTAGTTATTATACAAGTAGTAATATCTAGAGAAAAATATCTCATTTATTTTAAATATAACTAAGGAGAAAATATGGCAATTATGGAAGCTCCAGCAAATACTCCTGTATGGGTTGATACAACACGATGTAAAGCATGTGATGTTTGTGTATCAGTATGTCCAGCAGGTGTTATTGCAATGATACCAGAACCAACTTCTACATTAGGTGCAATGATTAGTGTACAGAATCCAGAATCATGTATTGGGTGTAATGACTGTGAATTAACATGTCCAGACTTTGCAATTTATGTTGCAGATAAAAAACAATTTAAATTTGCAAAATTAACAGATGAGGCAAAAGCCAGATCTGAAGCAATAACAAAAAATAATTATATAGCGTTAAACGTATAAGGAAAATTAATGTCAAGAGAAATAATATCAATAGGGAATGAATTAGTAGCTAAAGCTGCTGCTGAATCAGGATGTGAATTTTTTGCTGGTTATCCTATTACTCCTTCTAGTGAAGTAATGCATGTACTTGCAAATGTATTACCAGCTAATGGTGGTGCATGTATTCAAATGGAAGACGAGATTGCGGGAGTTTGTGCTGCAATTGGTGCATCTATGAGTGGGAAACGAGCCCTAACTGCAACTTCAGGACCTGGTATTTCTTTAAAAGCAGAAAACATTGGTCTGGCTTATATTGCAGAAGTTCCTTTAGTAATTGTAAACGTAATGAGAGGTGGTCCATCTACTGGTCTTCCAACGCGTGTTGCACAAGGGGACATTTTACAAGCAAAAAACCCAACGCATGGTGATTATAAATCTATTACTTTGTGTGCAGGTAACTTAGAAGAATGTTATACACAAGCTGTTCGAGCTTTTAATCTTGCAGACAGATTCATGCAACCAGTATTTTTACTTTTAGATGAAACTGTTGGACATATGAGTGGTAAAGCAATTATTCCATCATTGGAAGAAGTTCAAAAATCAGTTGTTCCAAGAAAAGTTTTTACAGGTGATATAGCTGATTATAAACCTTACAAATGTGAAGATGATCAACCAGCAGTTCTTAATCCTATGTTTGAAGGTTACAGATACCACTTTACTGGTTTACATCATGATGATATGGGTCACCCAACTGAAAATGAGCAAGTTTGTGATGACTTAATGAGACGACTGTTTAGAAAAGTTGAAAATTACCAAGATGAACTTGAATTAAATGAAGAGTACATGATCGATGATGCAGATATTTTAATTATTGCGTATGGTTCAATGTCTCTTTCAGCTAAAGAAGCAATTCAAAGGCTTAGAAAAGAAGGTATTAAAGTAGGTATGTTTAGACCGATTACTTTATGGCCAAGCCCAGCAACTAGAATCAAAGAACTTACAGATAAGTTTGAAAAAGTATTGGTTACTGAGTTAAACTTAGGGCAATACCTAGAAGAAGTTCAAAGAGCAAGTGGAAGAAGAGATTTAGACACTTTACTCAAAGCAAATGGTCGACCAATATCGCCACTTGAAATAATAGAAAAAGTGAGAGGAATGTAATATGGCTTTTAATTATGACGAATATTTAAGAACTAATAAAATGCCAACACTATGGTGTTGGGGTTGTGGTGATGGTGTAATTTTAAAAGCATTCATTCGAGCAATTGATAAACTGGGATGGAACATGGATGATATCTGTGTTGTTTCAGGAATTGGTTGTTCAGGAAGATTTTCTTCTTATATCAACTGTAACACAATACATACAACACATGGAAGAACTATTGCGTATGCAACAGGTGTAAAACTTGCAAATCCAGATAAAAAAGTTTTCTGTATCACAGGTGATGGTGATGGACTAGCAATTGGAGGAAATCATACAATTCATGGTTGTAGAAGAAATATCGATATTAACCATATCGTTATTAATAACTTCATTTATGGTTTAACCAACTCTCAAACTTCTCCAACTACACCTCAAGGTATGTGGACAGTTACAATGACAAAAGGAAATATTGATCCTACTTTTAATGCTTGTAATCTTGCAATTGGAGCAGGAGCTTCTTTTGTAGCACGTGAGACTATGCTTGATCCTAAAAAACTTGAACGTGTTTTTGTAAAAGGTTTTCAACACAATGGTTACTCTTTCTTTGATATTTTTTCTAACTGTCACGTTAACTTAGGAAGAAAAAATAAAATGGGTTCTGCAATGGCTAACTTAGAATGGATTGATTCAATTTCTATTGGAAAAATGAAGTTTGACAAAATGAGTCCTGAAGAACAAGTAGGATTATTCCCTACTGGAATTTTAAAACAAGATACTGAAGCTGCTGAGTATACTGATTCATATAAAAAAGTACAAGAAGCACATCAAAACAAAACTATGGTTCAATTTTAAGGAGAATATAAATGTCTAGAACATTAATAAGATTTACTGCTGTTGGTGGACAAGGTGTTCTTCTTGCAGGATCAATTTTTGCAGCTGCAAAAATTAATGCAGGTGGAAACGGACTAAAAACTTCTACTTATACTTCACAAGTACGTGGTGGTCCAACCGTTGTTGATATTACATTAGAAGATGATGAAATTTTATATCCATATGCAAATGATGGTGAAATTGATTTGATGTTATCTGTTGCACAAGTGAGTTATGATCAATTTAAAAATGGTGTGAAAGATGGTGGAATTATTGTAGTAGATCCAAATCTTGTAACTCCAAGTGAAGAAGATAAAAAAAGATGGACTGTTTATCAAATTCCTATTATTACTATAGCAAAAGAAGAAGTTGGAAATGTAATTACTCAATCAGTAATCGCTTTATCAATTGCAAATCACATGACAAATAATACAGTTGATCCTGAAGTACTAAAAAGTACAATGCTAAGCAAAGTACCACCAAAAGTTCACGCAGCAAATGAAAAAGCTTTTGATTTGGGTATCAAATACGCACAAGAAGCATTAGATAGCTAATAAATAACAAGTAGCCTTAGGGCTATTTGTTATCTCATTATAAAACTACATCAACAATCATACTTCCTATAATTTAATATAACTTTTAATTTTTGTTTTTATTTATAATATTGTCAGATTTTGAATAATCAATTAAATCCTCAGTACTAACAACTTTAGCTGGAAGTTTACTAATAGACTCTTTTAATATATAAGAGGTACTTAAAGCATCACTATAAGCTCTATGTTGGTTTTCAATATCAATGTTTAATAGTTCTTTCATAAAATCCAAGCCATATCTTTTCGCATCAATGGTTCTTTTTGCCAAATCAATAGTACATAGATTTCTATTTTCAAGTTTCCCTAAGTCATATTTTTCAAAAGACTCAGAAACAAAAGAATAGTCAAATTTGATGTTATGTGCCACAAAAACGCTATCCTCTAGAAAAAGTTTAAACTCTTCGAGAACTACTTTTAATACAGGTGCATCTTCTAACATTACAGGCGTTATATTTGTAACTTCTTGGATGTATTTGGGTATCTCTTTTGCATAAACTAAGGATTCATACTTACCTATGATTTCACCATTCTTAAACTTCACAGCACCCAGTTCGATGATCTGACCTGTCTGTACGTTATTGCCATTTGTTTCAATATCAACAATACAGAACACTTGGTCTTCAACAGCTGTATTTTTTGTTACTAAAACAACTTGATTATCTACAATATCCACAGGAAAACCATTGGATAAAAGAAGTTCCATTTCTAATTCGGGATTGTCAAAAAACTTCTCTTCATTGTGTTCTAAAACCAATAAAAAATCTTCAAAGTCAATATCGTCTTTTTTTAACCTAGATACGAGCGTATCCATAAAACTGACTTTTTGTTTATTTTTTTTCTTATATTTCATTGGCTGCTTTTACAAAGTTAATCATTTTGATTTTATCTTTTTTGCCTCTTCTTAACTCAACACCGCTACTAACATCCACGCCATAAAAGTTGAATCCTTTTAACTCTTTTAAGTTTGTTTGGGTTAAACCACCAGCAAGGACAATTTGTGAGCAATCAATGTTTTCAAACCATTCTAAAGCTACTCGCTTCCCCTCTCCTCCAAACTCTTCTACAAAAGCATCTACTAAAACATATTCATCATTACGATTCAAAATATCTTCTTTAGATTGAGCGCGCAGTACTTTGATAAATTTTGTTTGTAAAGATTCAAAATACTCGTCACTTTGATTTTCACTTATAATTTGAGCCAAATCCATATGAGCAATTTTACATATTTCATTTATGGTGTCACTACTTTCATTTACAAATAAAGCAACACATTGCACAAAAGGGGGTAATTTTTTTACAATTTTTAAGGCATCTTGAGGAGTTATATATCTGGCTGATTTTTTATAAAATACAAATCCAAGTGCATTAGCACCCGCTTTAATAGCATCTAGTGCATCTTCAATATTTGTAATTCCGCAGATTTTCACTCGCATTTATTGCCTTAAACTTTAAGAGATTTGATGGCGTCAGCGTAGTTGGGCGCACCATATACATATGAACCAGCAACAACAACATCAACACCAGCATCTTTTAACTCTTGGATGTTTTTATTATTGACTCCACCATCAACTTGAATTAGACAGTCAGGATTTCTTTTATTAATAAGTTGTTTAAGTTGTTTTGCTTTTTCTACAACACTTGAAATGAACTTTTGACCACCAAACCCAGGGTTAACAGACATTAAAAGAACCATATCTAAGTCTTCAATTAAGTATTCAATTGAATCAGGATTAAAGTGTGGGTTTAATACGATTGCAGGTTTAATTCCCAAAGCTCTTAACTTTTGGATGATTCTATGAGGATGTTTTTCACTTTCAATATGAAAAGAAATATACTCAGGTTTTAAAGGAGCAAATAGATCTATGAAAAAGTTGTTATCTTCTACCATTAAGTGAACATCAAGAGGCTTGGTTGCTATTTTAGCAACTGACTTAACAACAACAGGTCCAATTGTCATATTAGGAACAAAATGTCCATCCATAACATCCACATGGATTAAATCACAACCACCATCACAGATTGCTTTGATTTCTTCATTTAAGATTCCAAAATCTGCTGAGAGAATTGAAGGAGCTACAAGCATAAATAACCTTTTATAATTTTTCGAGATTATAACATCTTTAATCTAGGAAAGTCCTAAAGTAGCGTGTTTTTTTCTTCAACTAAAAATATTTATTTATATGAAGTCTCAATTTATTTACGCCCACATTTCAAAGGAAGTACTTCCATTTTGTATTTTGGCAGAATCATTTTGAAAATTTTGAATAAATTCATTTCTTTCAATTTTCCTATTTAACTCATATATGTCCTGAAGGGAGCTATTTTCTTCGCCTTCATCCATATAAATATCAATTCGATTTTTCATAACTTCTACAGCTTGTAGATTAAAATAAACTGCAAGTTTTTCTTCGTTTGACAGTTTATTACTTTCACTGATTTGTTCAATCTTTCTTTCATCTTCTGCTTTAGTGTCTTCATATTCACTGACTTTAGGTTCTTTAATAATTGAAGCCATATTTTCTTTGTTTAGATAAGCCCAATTATCTGTATAGGTTTGTAAAGATATTGTGTTCATTAAATACTCCTTTGATTTATTTATAATAAACAACTTTTGTGTTGAAGCGGTGTTGGTAAATTTTACGTTTACAATTTAAACTCATAAATAAGAGTTACTGCGCTTTCATCCACATCAGCTGAGTTAATAGTAGTTGATAAACTGATTTCATCAGTTATATGAACAGAAAAGCATTTACACTCATTTTCTTCAAATTCTTCAAGCGCCCAAGAAAATGTACTAAGAGTAAAGATTAAACTCAAGATGACTTTAAATTTAAAATTAGACATTTAAATCGTACTCATTTTTAGTTTTACTTTTGTTATCAAAAAACTTGAGTTGGAGTCCAGTTTTAGACAAGTCTTTTCTTAATAGTTTTTTTGATTTATCATCTGAATTTTTCCATAAAAAATCAAACCATTCTTGTGTATGCGCTTGGTAATACATATAGGTGTTAATTGAAAAACTGATTGGTTTTTTGGCATAATAACTGTCTAAAATATTTTTTGTAGTGGACTGAAAAACTTCAAAACTATCATTATCTAAATAGTCTTTAAAAACCAAAAACTCTTTACTGTTTTGACTTAATATTTCTTCTTTACTCAAAACTTCTGCTAATTTTTCTATATAAGTAGCATAATCTAAATAGTTCATTGTTTCACGTTGCATCATTATATTCTTCTTATTTTAATATTTTTATATTCTAAATAATAGGGCAAGATAGTGTCTAAGTAGTGTGTAAAGTATTTCTAGGATATAATTTAAAAAACTCAAAGAACCATAATGAAAAAAGTCAATAACAGTACTATCTTATATATAGAAGATGATGATATTACAAGAGAAAATATTTCTTCTTATTTAAAACGACAATGTAAACAATTATATATTGCCAGTAATGGAGAAGAAGGCCTAGAGTTATTTAAAACACACAGCCCTCAAATTATCATAACAGATATTGAAATGCCAAAATTAAATGGCTTGGATATGGCAAAAAAAATAAGAAAAATTTCACCATCAACTCAAATAGTCATAACAACTGCCTATACAAGTAATGAATATTTACTTCAAGCTGTTAATCTACATTTGGTACAATATATTGTCAAACCAATAAGTCTTCCAAAACTCACCAATGCATTAAAAGATTGTGATGATTTTTTAGAAGAGGAAATTGAGACAAAAAAACATTTTAATACAACTATTTTCTATGATATTTACACAAAAGAATTAATCAACAATGAAGAGATTATTTCTTTATCAAAAAACGAAAGAACTTTGTTAGAATTACTTCTGAAAAACTATCCTGCACCAACTTCCTATGAAAGTATAGAGTCCCATGTCTATGACTTTGCAAGTTCTAAAAATGCGATAAAATTGTTGGTCAAATCATTAAGAACCAAAATAACAAAAGAAGCCATCACCAACGTATCTGGTCTTGGTTATAACTTGGATTTGCAAAAATAAATGGAAAATCTTTTTCTAGGGTTTTATTTTGGAGTAATGGCCTCAGTATTACTTTATAATTTTCAATGGTATTTAAATACCAAAGAGAAAAGTTATCTATATTATGTTCTGATGCATATATCTTTGGTTTTTATGTATTTACACACAAGTGCCATTTTCGAGACTTCAATTTTAATAACAGGCGTCTTGGCACTGGTACTCTCTCTGTATTTTATCAAAGAGTTTTTAAACATCAATTCTTATTACAAACATCTAGATCAGTTTATCGTCAAATTTTGTATAGGATTTTTCCTCTTTTCTCTTTTTATTTATCTTAGTGACAATCTCTCAATACTGGTTAAAATACCATTTTTCCTATTGTTTGTACCCTTTTTATTTATTGCCTATTCTGTTTATAAAAAAGGTTTGGATGTCGCAAAATATTTTTTACTGGCGTGGGGGCTTTACATTTTTTGCTTAGGTTTTGCCTATGTAAATAAAAATTATCTATTATTTGAGGTTCCAAGAAATTTCATTCCACAAATGGGAAATTTAATTGAGACACTTATTTTGTCTTTTGCATTATCCCAAAAAACAAGACAATTAATTAAAGAAAAAAAAGAGCAAGAACAAATGATGATTCATCAATCAAGATTGGCTTCCATGGGAGAAATGCTTGCAAATATTTCTCACCAATGGAGACAGCCTCTAAATAGAATCGCTTCATTTATCATGAATATGCAAATGCATATTATGGATCACCATCAAAATGACAAGTACTTACCAAAAAAACTTGAAGAATCACAAGATCAACTTGAATATATGTCCAATACAATAGATGATTTTACCAATTTTTACAAAAAGGACAAAGAAAAAGAAGAGTTTTTTGTCTCTCTCCCAATAGATGATTCATGTAAAATTATTGAGTCATCTTTAAGCTCAAATAATATTCAACTAGAAGTAGAAATTGTTGATGATTTTAAAATAAACTCTTATAAGAAAGAGTTATCCCAAGTTTTATTAAACCTAATACAAAATGCTAAAGATGCCCTACTTGTAAATGACATTAAAAATCCCAGCATAAAAGTTAGTATTCTTGATGAACAAATCTTAATTCAGGACAATGCGAAAGGTATTCCTTCAAACATAATTGATAATATTTTTGAACCATATTTTACCACCAAAGAGAAACATAAAGGTACAGGACTGGGTTTGTATATGAGTAAAATAATTATTGAGAAAAATATGCAGGCAAAACTAAGCGTTAAAAATGAGAATGATGGAGCTTTATTTATTATTGATTTTAAATCAATTTAAATTAAAGCTTTTTTGTAATTAATACTATAAAATCACTTATTCAGTAGATTAAATTTTCCAGACACTAAACTCACACTATTATTGTTTATACTCCATTTATAATAACAACCAAATCTATATTATAATAATATAATGTTTAACAAAATTAAAGGGAAATTAATGTTTTACTCTAAAAAAGTCCTTACTACATTCTTACTTTCTACATCTTTACTACTATTTGCAGGATGTGAGAAAAAAGAAGAAAAAAAAGAAATCATTCAAGAAGTCAAAAAAGTAAATGTTGACGTTCATACTTTAAAAAAACAAACCTATCCAATATGGATTGATTTCTCGGGTAAAACACAGGCCTTTAAAAAAGTCGAACTAACAGCTCGAGTAAATGGAGAGCTTAAAAAAATTTATTTTAAAGATGGAGAAGAGGTCAAAAAAGGACAAGTCTTATTTAAAATAGAAGACAGCCATTATCAAAGTATTCTAGAACAAAAAAAAGCCACTTTAGATAAAAATAAAGCCAGTTTAAATCTAGCCTTAGCCAATGTAAAAAGATATGAACCTCTTGTTTCAAAAGGTCTGGCTCCTAAAGAAAAATTGGATGAATTAATTGCCTCACAAAAACAAATGCAAGCTGTTGTAAACCAAGATCTAGCTTCCATCAAACAAGTTCAACTTGATGTTGATTATACCAGTGTAAAGTCAACTATCAATGGTCAAATAGGAAAATCTTTAGTAGATATTGGAAATCAAGTCAGCGCCTCAAGCACAGTCTTAGCCAAGATCATTGATGCCAAAACACTTTATGTCAACTTCAATCCAAGTGCAAAAGAAGTATCACTAATCAAAAAATACAAATCAGAACTCAATCCAAAAGTAAAAATACAACCTGAAAACAGCGATGAAACATTAGAGCTTACAGGTAACATTGACTTCATTGACAACACTACCAATGAATCAACAGGAACTGTAGCTATGAGAGCAAAAATCAATAACCAAGACAATTTACTTTTCCCAGGTACCTTTGTAGAAATCAAATTGTTTTTAACCGATAAAATTGAACTCATAGCTATTCATCCCAATAATATTTCGCAAAACCAATTGGGATCTTATGTTTTAGTTGTTGATGAAAACAACAAAATACAATCCAAACAAATTGAGATAACTTATAGTAATCAAGACTTGGCAATTGTAAAAAGTGGTTTAATTGAAGGTGATAGAGTAATTACCAGTGCCATAAATAAATTACAAAACAAACAAGAAGTTCTTCATACTGAAGTTCTAAATCCAGTTAAAAGATAGGTCAGAAAATGTTTTCAATCTTTTTTATCAACCGACAAATTTTTGCAAAAGTTATATCCATCTTTATTGTTATCGTTGGATTTATTGCAATGTATTCTCTTCCTGTGGCACAATTTCCTGAAATCACGCCTCCAACTATTTCAGTGAGTGCAACCTATACAGGAGGAAGTGCAAATGTAGTTGAAAGCGCAGTTACATCTCCATTAGAAGAGCAGTTAAATGGAATGGAAGGTCTGATTTATATGGACTCCACTTCAAGCTCTGATGGAAAATCAAATATCAACTTATATTTTCAATCTGGATTTGATTTAAATGTAGCAGCTATTGATGTACAAAATAGAGTATCACTAGCACTCACTTCTCTTCCAGATTCTGTGAAACAGCAAGGAGTCGTGACCAAAAAAAAGTCCACTTCTATGGTGCAGATTTTAACAGTTGAGTCAACAAATCCAAGTCATGATGCACTTTTTTTATCAAACTTTGCAAGTATTAATCTTGTTGAAGAGTTAAAAAGAATAAACGGCGTGGGTGATGTGTCTAATTTGGGTGAGAGAAAATATTCTATGAGAGTATGGATAAACCCAAACAAACTTTCAAATTTCAACCTTACTATTGCACAAGTGACTACTGCAATAAAAGAACAAAACCTACAAGCTGCACTTGGAACAATAGGAGCCAGTCCTTCAAACGCAACAAATAAATACCAATACTCACTTACTTCAAAGACTAGACTATCATCAGTTAAAGAGTTTGAAGATATTATTATCAAACAAAACAGTGACGGAACAAAAATAAAGCTAAAAGATGTATCTAGAATTGAGCTTGGAGCTGAGAACTATTCTTGGTCCGCAACACTAAATAACAACCCAACTGCCCTACTTGGTATCTACCAATTACCAGGAGCAAATGCACTTGATGTTGCAGCAAAAATACAAGAAAAATTAAATACTCTTAAAAATAAATTCCCAGAAGGTTTAAAAGTAGAAGCCACTTATGATACGACAAAGTTTGTTGAAGTCTCCATCAAAGAAGTTATTATAACTCTCATCCAAGCTTTAATCTTGGTGCTTTTAGTAGTTTACTTTTTCCTTCAATCTTTTAGAACTACAATTATACCAGCCATTGCAATTCCAGTATCACTTATTGGAACATTTGCACTTTTGATGGCAATGAACTATTCAATAAATACTTTAACTTTATTTGGTCTAATTCTTGCCATTGGAATAGTAGTTGATGATGCAATTATTGTGGTTGAAAATGTGGAAAGTAATTTGGAAAATGATCCAGACATAAGCCTTAAAGAAGCAACAACAAAAGCTATGAAAGAGGTGTTTTCACCTGTTATTTCAACAACACTTGTTCTTCTTGCTGTATTTATTCCAGTGACTTTCATACCAGGAATCTCAGGTGCTCTATATCAACAGTTTGCAACTACTATTGCCTTTGCCGTTATTATTTCATCTCTTTGTGCTTTAACGCTCTCCCCTGCACTGTGTGCAACCATATTAAAAAGAAAAGATGAGGAGAAGAAGAATATCATTTTTATAAAATTTGACAATGCCTTAGAATCATTTAAATCATGGTATGGGAAAGCATTAAACAAGTTGATTAAGTTTTGGTATGTATCAGTCATCTTATATGCAATTTTATTGGCACTTACTTATGGAATATTTAAAGTTCTACCAACAGGTTTTATTCCCAATGAAGACCAAGGGACACTTTTAGCTTCCATATCTTTAGAAGCAGGAGTTACTTTAAATAATACCAATGACGTCACAAAAAGAGTAACTGCACTTATAAAGGACACGAAGGGCGTTTCAGATGTATTGAGTATCAGTGGGTTTAGTGTAATCACTGGGGCAATAGATTCTTCAAATGCTACCTTATTTATCGTTCTTGATGATTGGGATGACAGAAAAACTGAAGAAACATCTATCAAAGGAATAACAGCAGCCATTAATAAAAAAGTAAATGCTTCTATCAATGATGCAAATGTAAGAGTATTTAACATGCCTTCTATTCCAGGACTTTCTGCTGTGGGTGGATTTGAAGTAAAACTTCAAAACCTACAAAAGATCCCCCTTAATGAGTTTGAGACTTATGCACAAGATTTTATTCAAAAGTTAAACGCAGACAAATCAATCATGATTGCGTATACAACGTTTAATTCAAAATATCCGCAGTTTTACATTGATGTAAACAGAGATAAAATAGCGTCGTTAAATTTAAAGATCAATGATGTTTTTTCAACCTTGCAAGCTTATTTAGGTTCACTATATGTCAATGATTTTAGTAAATTTGGGAAAACATATCGGGTGTTTATTCAAGCAGACCAAAATTTTAGAGCCAATAAAAACTCTATTTCAAATTTCTTTGTTAAAAACTCAAAAGATGAAATGATTCCTCTAAGTACCGTTGTAAATATCAAACAAACAACAGGAACAAATACCATCACTCATTTTAACTCTTACCAAAGTATCCCAGTTAATGGAGTACACAATATACGAGAAGGATATAGTTCAGGTGATGCCATCGTTTCACTTGAAAGAATAGCAAAAGAGACACTCCCAAACTCTATTGGCTATGAGTTCTCGGGATTGAGTCTTCAAGAAAAAGAAGCAGGAAATGCCGCTGTTTATATTTTCGCACTCTCACTTCTTATGGTCTTTCTATTTTTAGCTGCACAATATGAATCATGGATGATGCCATTGATGATTATGCTACCAATTCCAGTGGTTATGTTTGGAGCTTTGGGTGCAAATATGTTTGCAGGATTGTTAAATAATACCTATACTCAAATAGGCTTGGTTCTACTTATTGGAATGTCATCTAAAAATGCCATCTTAATAGTAGAGTTTGCAAAAGAGTTACGAGAAAAAGGTGCCAGTATCGTAGATGCTGCTATTCAAGCTTCAGTTATGCGTTTACGAGCTATCTTGATGACTGTGTTTTCATTTTTACTGGGTATTTTACCTTTAGTATTTGCAAGTGGTGCAGGAGCAGCGTCAAGACAATCTTTAGGAACAGCGGTATTCGGTGGTATGATTATGTCAACTATTTTAACCCTGCTATTCACTCCAATATTATATGTGGTATTACAAAGACTTAGAGAAAAGTCTTCTTCAAAGGAACAAACAAATGAACATTCTTAATAAATCTATTGCACTTCTTTTCATAGCTACGTTACAAGTACTTAATGCTAGCCAAACATTAGCTCCAAGTAAAGCTCTCACATTAGAAGAATTGGTTCAAATGGCTTTTAAAAACAATCATAAAATTGATTCTAGTAAGTATAAACAAGAATCAAAAAAGGCAAATATCGATTTAAGTAAAGCTGGGTATTTACCAACAGTTAGCTTAACAGGAGAGTTAGCAACATATGATATTGAAACAACTTCTTCCAAAACAAATGATACTGTTAAATCTTTGAGTTTAAATGCCAGTCAACTTCTTTATGATTTTGGAAAAACAAAAGCTTCTGTTGATGCCTCAAAGCAAACATATGAGGCCTCTTTAAGTGAAACCGATGCCTTGAAAAACTCTATTTTACTCTCGGTAAAACAAACTTATTATAATATTTTAAACCAACATCAGCTGATTTCTGTAGCAAAAGAATCGGTTAAAATAGACTCTCTTCAGTTAGAACAAGCAAAAGAGTATTTAAATGCAGGGGTTCGAACAAGAATTGATGTTACCAATGCACAATTGCAACTGTCAACTTCAAAACTTGATTTGATAAAAGCTAAGTACAAACTAAAATCTGCAAAAACCCAACTGATTACTATTCTAGGGGTCAACATCAATGACTCATTAAGTGTAAAAAAAGAACGTGAAGATATCGTTGATTTGGTAAAATACATCAAATTTACACCCATAGAACTCAACTCTTTAATTGAGGATGGTATTAAAAGTAGAGCCGAAACCACTATGTATCAAGCCATGATTAAATCACAAAAATCAAAAATCAAAAATGTTAAAAAAGAGTATTTTCCTGATCTTGATTTTGATACAAGCTATGCAGACAAAAATTCAAACAATGACAGTTTGGAATCCCAACAATGGACAGCTGGTGTTTATCTAAAATGGACTTTATTTAGTGGTCAAAGTACAAAAGCAAATCTTAAAAGTAATATTGCCATACTCCAAGATGTAAAAAGCCAACTTAAACAACAAGAGCTTACTATCATGCAAGAAGTTACAGATGCGTATTTTAGTCTTAAAGAAAATGAAGAGAGCATTAAAATCTCATCATTAAATCTAGAACTGTCCATTGCAAACCTTGACCTAGCACAACAAAGATACAAAGCAGGATTAAATGATTTGGTTGAGTTTAATGATGCCAAACTAGAATATACCAAAGCAAAAAGTAATTTGGTGAATACCTATTATAACTATCTTACATCCCATGCCAATTTAGAATATGCCAGTGGTGTAAAAAATAATTTGTAGTTAAATGTCTAACACCAGTTCAACACTAATTTAAATTATCATACGATTACAACACAAAAGGAAACATATGAAAACAATAACAAAGATAACACTGGCTAGCCTAGCATTTATATTACTGTTAAGCGGATGTGCAAGCTCATCTATACAAAGTACAGCTTTTATACCAAATCCGCAGGTATTAAAAGAATCACCGCTTAATGAAGGTACTTTGTATTTTATTGATAAAAGTGCTGATTTTAAAAAGTACAATGTAAAAGTTCAGCCTATTGAAATCATAAAATCAGATGAAAAAGAGGTGCTTAATAAAAAATTAGAAAATGAAATATCTACTTACTTCACTCAAAAACTATCATCAGACTTTAACAATGTTCCTATGAATAACAACAAAGACAATCAGGATGTCAAATTATATGTTTCTTTAACCGCTATTGATGTGAGTTATGATGATTTAAAAATCTATCAATACCTGCCTTATGGTCTAGCATTTACTGCACTTAAACGTGGTTCTGGATTTGAAGGGAAAAAAGTAAGAGTAGCACTTGCTCTTAAAATTGTCGACTCAAAAACTTCAAAAGTTTTAGCAATCGTTGTGGATAAAAAAGTGGGTGATGAAGTTAAAAACAAAGAAGTATTAAGTCTAAATGACGCAAAACCCCTTTTAGATGCTTGGTCAAAAAGATTCTCAACTAGATTGACTGAAATTAAAAGTGGAAAATATAAACAAGAAATGAAGTAATCTCAACATAAATTATCTTTCATCCATCAATAGGTACGACTCCAATTACACTTGGAGTTGTACCTTTTTTTTAATTTAAATACTTTAAAATCACCACACCAAAAAGAAACTTCTCTTTGTTAAACTCTCTCATATATAAAAAGAAACAAAAGGAAAACTATGAGAAAGATATTATTAGGACTATTGACTTTAAGTGCTTTGGCATTTGCAAATGACAGAGTTATTGATGGAGTTGTTTATACGGAGACTGTAATCAATGGCGAAATTAAATGGATAAAAAAAATGGTTCCAAAAACAATCATCGTTGAGACAAAAAAAGTAGTAATGGTTCCTGCACCTGTTACTTCAAATATAGTTGTGGTACAAAACAGTTCAGTGAATGCACTGGGAAAAATTGTTACTTCAAGTACAGGTAAAATTAGACGAGTTATACGACGAGTGGATAGAAGAGATTAATATGAAAATAATATCCAAGATGGTTCTTTCAAGCCTCATATTTTCAAATGTACTTTTAAATGCAAGTGGATTCTCCCTCAACGATGAGGCCAAAGTAATACGAACGTCCCCTGTGTATAAAACTATTACAAAAAAAACACCTTATGAAGAATGTTGGGATGAGAGAATTCAAGTGGTTCAACAGCAAAGTTCAAGTGGATTAGGAACACTTCTTGGGGGAATTACTGGTGGAATTTTAGGCAATCAAGTAGGTGGCGGAAATGGTAAAACAGTTGCAACCATTGGTGGTGCTATTGTAGGAAGTGTTGTAGGAAACAACTTATCAAAAGATTCTCAAAGCTCATCACAGTACGAAACAGTGAGGAAATGTGTGACAAAATATACATCTCAAATAGAAGACAGACTCATAGGCTATAACAATATTGCTAACTACAAAGGTCAAAAGATTGAAAAATTCTCTGAGACAAAATTAACGATGATTCAAATACAAGTGAATATTAACTACTAGTTTTACGTGTAACTTATACTAAAGCTTACTCCCCTTTTTGATACTGTTTGGGAGTAAGTGAGAAATACCTCTTAAAGGTATTTGTAAAATGGCTTTGGTCATAAAACCCAACCTCAACAGCCAGTTGAGAGAGGTCTTGATTTTTAGAGTTTCGCAATTTGTTTTTTGCCCTATTGATTTTTTGATTCACCAAAAAAGCATGGGGACTTAGTCCAAATTTCTTTTTAAATACTCTGCTGATGTATGCTTCACTATAGTTCACTTCTTTTGAAATGTCTTGGGTTGTAATTTGATTGTTCACATTATCTAAAATGTATTGCTCTATTTTTAAAAGAAGTATATTGTCCTCTTTTTTATTTTCATGAAGAGCAGTTACATCACAATAGTTTTTAAAGATATTTTTCAAAAGAATCTCTACTGTTTCTTCGTATTTATCAGCGTTTTTCCCTTGAGTGATCTCTTGATACAACTTTAATAGCTCCTCAACTATTTGGGTGTCTTCTATAATATTGGGAAATACATTTATAAACCCATCTTGTTTTCCAAAAAGCTCATCTTGTATTTTCTTACACCATTGTGTATTTATATGTAAGGTATAATATCCATAACTATTATTAGAAACTTTTTTTGTTCGATGTACTTGATTGGGATTAAAAACAATCATAGTGTTTGATACAACATTTTGTTTGGATTGTTCATGAAACTGCACTTGTATAACACCATGTTCTAAAATACCTAAAGCAAGGGTTTCATGTGAGTGAGTAGAATAATTTTCATAAAATTCCTTCACATAATTTAATTCTGCATATAAGATGCCATCTTTATTATATAAGTTTTTAATAATACCCCTCCATTTTTTGTGATTATACTCCCTATTGGCTAAAATACTAAATTTTACCCTAACTAAAATAATAAATATTTCAAATGTCAGTTTTTTCCAATACTTATTTTTCCGTATCAGTTATTATTACACTTATAAATTACAAAGGAGTTTACTTGAACTATCAACAAACTATCAAAACATCACTAAAAACCATCTGGATTATTTTAAAACTTGTAATCCCTATTTATATCCTTGCAGATATTTTATATTTTTACAATGTACTCTCACATGTATCATTTTTAATAGAACCATTTACTACCATCATTGGTCTACCACCTGAAACATCTTTGGCAATTATCTCAGGAATGTTCTTAAATGTATACGCTGCAATTGCTTTTGCAGCACCTCTAGACTTGTCCATTCATCAATGGACAATACTAACAGTATTTGTGGGTATTTGTCACTCTTTAATTGTTGAAGGCGTGGTTATGAAGAAAATTGGAATCTCAAATATGTATTCTTATTCTCTTAGAATCATTGCTGGTTTCATTGTTGCGTTTATTACTGCCATGATGCCAAGCTCTTGGTTTAGCTCAACAGTAGTTAGCAATACCTTTAATCATGTCCAATACAACACTATTAATGAACTGTTATATAACTCAACAGTAAATGCGATGCTTTTAAGTTTTAAAATTGCTATTTTAATCACAGCACTTATTTTTATCATGGACTTTATCAAGACTAGAAAATTCCTCCAAGCTTCACAAAAAAATGTAAGTAAAGGTTTCTCTATTACAGTTGGAGTGATTTTAGGTATTACCTATGGGGCCGGGATGTTAATAGAAGAAGCAAAAAGTGGACGAATCAGTAAAGATGATATCTTTTATATAGGAACATTTCTACTCATCTGCCATGCTATCATTGAAGACACCCTACTCTTTGTCATCTTTGGAGCAGACTTTACTATGGCTGTAGTTATAAGAACTGTTGCAGCTATTGTTATTTCATATATCTTATTGAAGGTATATCAGTATAAAGACAAACAAGCTTTAGAAGAACCTAGCTCAACATTTCAATGATAAAATATAAATATAGATGATTCTTAGTATAACTTTGAATCTCTATATCTATACACTCATATTATATTAATCAATACACATCCTCATGTGAACCAATATTAATTGGTATAATCACTTCATCTTCAATAATAAATTCAATGGTAATACGGTAAGAAATATTTATAGATATAGAGTGTAAGTCTTTTAGCTTACCTTCAAGTTTATGTAATCTCAAACTAGGATGATGTGGGTTTAGTTCTAAAAGTTGAAGTACTTTTTCATACTGTTTGATAATAGCTTTGTGTTTCTTTAAAAATTTTGTTGCTCTTTTGTTATAACTATCTGTAAAGATGAGTTTATACACTAGTCACTCTTTTGATGTGTTCTTTAATGTTTTCATCTTGTACATTATTATTTTGCAAATCTATTTTTGCCTCTGCTAAAGCAGCTTCAAGTTCACACTCTCTTAAATAGTTATATCTTTGCATATCTACTATTACAAATTTTTGTTCACCTCTAACTGTTATTACTGCTTCTTGGTTCTCTTCAATTTCTTTTTCAACAGCTTTTATGCCTTTTGTTTTTAATTCATTTGCGGGAATTGTCATGATATACTCCTAATAGTACTTTTAATAGTATTATATAAAATATTATTAAGAATGTCAATCATTCAATATATTCAAGATTTTGTCCCATTATAAATTTCACCACCGTCTTCCAGGTAAAAGTTCAAAACCTCTTTGGCTTCAGCTCTTTTAACTTCATCAATGACTTCAATACCTCTATTTTTAAAGCTAATTCGCCAATCTTTGGGCTTATCACCCTCTTCAAAACCAATGGCACGAGCATCTTCATCTTTGGCACAGGTGATTACTCGCTTCACACCTGACCATGGAATAGCACCAAAACACATGGCGCAGGGTTCACAGCTTGATACCAGTTCGTATTCTATCTTTTCATTTCCAGATAAATCATAGGTATGGAGTTTATTTTCAGCAATTTCTAGTGCCACTATTTCAGCATGTAAAGTGGAAAGACCTTGTGAGGTGACTAGGTTTACACCAAGAGCTATTAACGCTCCTGAGTCTTTTTCAAACACAGCAGCAGCAAATGGCCCACCTGTTTTGTTAAGGATGTTTTGCCTAGAGGCTTCTATTACAAATAGTGCTCTGTCATTGATATCTTTTAGGGTATCTATTTCTTTAGTGTAGTCACTAATCCACGAAGGTAATTTAAAAGTAATTTCATTTGTTTGAGTAAACATCACGAACCCCTTTTTTGTAATATTATTATATTACAATTAAAATCAAAGCTGTATATTTTTCTAATTATATTACAATATAGTAGGGATAGTTGAAACAATTAAATACTCATAAGTACCCTATTTTAGGATAGTTACATAAATAATAATGTGACATTTATGAACCTATTCATTTTGATTTAAAATTTTAAAATGCAAGGTTCATGGCAGATTCGTATGTTAAAGTTTTGGTAATTTATCACAAGGAGATGAAATGTATACAAAATTTATGAAGTCTGCAATTAAGGTTGCTGGTGTTTCAGTATTGGGATTGGGGTTACTAGGCTCTTCTAGTTTAATGGCGGATAACTATCCAGCTAAACCTATTAATGTTGTTGTTGGATTTGGTATTGGTGGAAGTGCTGATAGAATGACAAGATCTATGTCAACTTTTCTTTCAGATGAAATTGGTCAAAGAATCAAAATCGTTAATAAAAAAGGTGCAGGAACACAAATTGCTGCTAATTATGTTTTAAAAAAACCAGCTGATGGTTATACTGTTTTTGCATCAACATTTGCACCTTACTTAGCAAATACGATTCTTTCTGGTGGAGCTAAATACAAAATGGAAGACTTTTCATTTGTAAACATCCAATGGTTTGACTTTGAATTACTTGCAGTTAATAAAAACTCAAAGTATAACAATATGGTTGAGTTACTAAAAGATATTAAAAACAATCCTAAAACAGTTAAAGCAGCTGTTGTTCAAGGAAGTGGTGGACACTTAATCATCAAACTTTTACTTGAAAAATATGGTATTCCTCAAGAGAACTTAAACCTAGTTACCTATAGTTCTGGTGGAAAAGCAAGAACAGCAGTTGCAGGTGGTCAAGTTGACTTAATCGCTATTTCTGCTCAAGGAAGTGAAAGTATTAGAGAATTTTTAAAACCTTTAGCAATTGTTAAAGACAAAAGAATGAAACAATGGGATGCACCTACTTTAAATGAAGCAATTAAACCTCTTGGAATTGAACTTCCAGTATTTTCAGGTTCAATGAGAGGATTTGCAGTTCCTACTAAGTTTAAAGAATCACAGCCTGAAAGATATGCTAAGTTAACGGACTCTATTAAAAAAACTCTAGCAAATAAAGGTGTTCAAAAATTCTTAAAGAAAAGTAACATCGGATATACTTGGACTGGACCTGAAAAATCAAATGAATTAATTTTAAACTCATTTAACATCTTTAAAAATTACGCTTACTTACTAAAAAAATAGAACAAACCAATGAAATTTTTTACTAAAGAAAGATTAGCCAATAGCATAGTAATCCTATGCTTGGCTACGTTCGTATTATGGTACGCTTTTGATGCACACCGTGCTTCAAATAGCTTAGATAATATGATATTAATACTTCCAGTTGCAGCTATTACCTTGTGTTTATGTATCTATGACTTTTTTTTAGGCGCAAATAACACAAAAGAAAAAAAGCAGAAGCAAGAATCTATAGCTACAGTCATGCCTGTAATGATTCTTTTTTCACTTTATGTACTGACGCTAGAGTATGTTGGTTTTGATGTGGGAACGGTTCTATTTATAGCCTTGTTTCTGTTTTTTCATGGCGAGACAAAATGGATGTGGATAGCAGGTTATAGTTTGGTATTTGGACTGTTAATTGCATACTTCTTTTCATTGATGTTACCTTATCCAATGCCAATGTTGATTTTTCCAACAGATTATTAGGACTTATTATGAATATTATTGATACGGGTGCGGCTCAAGAAGCCTTTGCACTACTTTTTTCACAACCACAATATTGGTTGGTTGTAATACCTGGGATTATTATTGGACTGTTTTTTGGTGCCACTCCTGGATTACAAACTTCTATGGCAATGGCAATCTTTTTGCCTATGACTTTATACATGGATTTTTTACAAGCCATGTTATTTTTAACGGCAATTTTTACAGGTGGTGGTTTTGGAGCAGGAGTTCCAGCTATTTTGATGAATATACCAGGTACCAGTTCCGCAATTGCCACAGCATTTGATGGATACCCAATGGCAAAACAAGGTAAACATAATGAAGCTTTAGGATTGGCTTTAGGTTCTTCAACATTTGGTGTTTTACTTGGGTACGTTTTATTGTTTTTCTTAATCAAACCAATGTCAATGTTTGTTCTTAAACTTGGACCATCAGAGATGTTTATAGTAATCTTATGGGGTCTTACTTTAATAGCGAGTTTAACGGGAGATCATGTAATAAAAGGCTTGATTGCTGGTTTGTTTGGGTTATTAGTAGGAACTGTTGGATTTAGTGAAGCAGGCGTTATGAGAGGAACAATGGATTTTGAACTTCTTGCAGATGGAATTCCAGCCATTCCAGCTATGATGGGAATGTTTGCAGCGTCTGAGCTTTTTAAATTGGTAAAATCTGAATTTTTAGTTGAAGATGAAAACAAAAGAAAAGTTAGAATCTCTCAAATCCTTGATGGTTTTAAACAAGCTTTTCAATACCCTGTTATTCTTATCCGAGGAAGTATTATTGGTGTTCTAATTGGAGCAGTTCCAGGTGTTGGATCTTCAGTGTCAAATCTTTTATCTTATATAGAAACAAAAAGAAGAGATAAAGATCCCGAATCATACGGAAAAGGAAATCCAAAAGGGGTTGTTGCCTCTGAAGCTGCTAACTCAACTTCTGAAGCTGGGTCAATGGCAACCTTACTTGCTTTAGGGATTCCAGGTGGTGGTGCTACTGCAGTGATGCTTGCAGCCTTTGCTATGCACAATATTACAGGTGGTCCACAGTTTATACGAGAAGAGATGGATATTGTTTATGCTATTATCTTTGCTAACTTTGGCCAGGTATTTTTACTAATTATTCTTGGACTTTTATTGATACCTTTATTGGCTTCAATTATCAAAGTAAAAATGACTTACTTGGTTCCTTCAGTACTCGTACTTGCTGTTTGTGGTGCATTTGGATTGACTGGAAATATGTCTGGACCAATTACTGTATTGGTTTTTTCAATGATAGGATGGATTTTTAGAAGATATAATTTCTCAGTACCTGCTGCTGTTATTGGAATGCTTCTAGGTTCTATGGCAGAGAGTTCATTGGTACAAACTTTACAAATATCTGGTGGAGATTTTTCTTATGTACTTGAAAGACCTATTACTTTAGTGATTATGGCTTTATTGCTGTTTTCACTTTTTGGTGCAAAGCTGATTAAACGATTTACTAAAACAGCTTAACTGTTTTCACTTTTTGGTGCAAAGGTAGTTAAACGATTTACTAAGAGAGCTTAGAATTATTATAGTCCAACACAATTAGAATTTAATTGTGTTGGTGTTTACCCCTAGTCTATTTTAAAAAACTTAGTTATATACTTATTTTCATCCATATCATACTGAACAACTTCAACAATATCATTCTTCAATATCCACACAGCTTGTTTATCTATTGATGAATATACTCCATAATCATCATAGTACTCGAAAAGGCCAAGTACTTTTTTATTTTTAAGATTTAAAATATAAGTATAATAATATCCCACCAATGTACTGGTGCCCAAATCACCTCCATAGCAGTTTAGAAGCTTGATATCTGAACTTAGTGATGTCATGTTTAAAACTTTGGGAGTACCAACACCAACAGGCAATTCAATGGGCTTGGTGAAGCCCTTTACTTTAACATAGGTGGCATTATAACCGTCATCATCTTTGGCTTCATAAGTAGTATAAAGCTCCTGTGAAAATAATTGTGTAGAAATTAGGATTAAAAATATGAATAAAATCTTCGTGTTCATGTTTCCCCTTGAAAGGTATGTCTGAAAATTATACCATTAAAGTGGAAAGATAATAGAGATGACCAAACCTTTGTCATTTGAAGCTTGAACACTGGCATTGTGTAATTGAGCAATTTGCTTTACAATACTCAATCCCAACCCACTTCCATTTTTTAGTGAGTCTACTCTATAAAATCGATTAAATATATTCTCTAAGTCTTTTTTTTCTAAACCATTTCCTTCGTCACTCACGTTTATCCAAATAGTATTGTTGTGTCGTTGTAAACTCACAGTAATAGTCCCCATAGGGTTGTTCTCTTTATCCACAGCATAATATATAGAGTTGTTGATAATATTATCCAACATACTCTCAATCATAATAAAATCTGCGTTGATAAAGATCTCTTCATCCAAACTCTCATAAGCAAATTCAAAACCCTTTTCATAAACTCTGGGTGCAGTTTTCAAAGCGTATTCTTTACATAACTGACTCAAATTTACTTTTTTAAAACGATTGAGATTTAAAGTATTGGGGTTTGTTTTTGCATATAATAATAGCTGTTCTGTAATATGTGCCATGGAATTGACCAAAGCAGTTAAAGCAATATAATCTTTATCATCTTTTGCAAAAGCCAGTTCAAGTTTCATCTTTAACTCTGCAATTGGTGTTCTTAGTTGGTGAGAGACATCAGAGTTAAATTGCTCTATGTACTCAATATTGTCCCTACTTCGTTGTAACAATAAGTTGATACTATTGACCATGACTTCCACTTCTTTTGGAGCATCAAAACTCACAGGTTTTAAATCTCGTGAGTCTCTTTTTTTGATCAAGTTTTGCAAATAGTTTAAAGGTGAGAGTCCCTTTGAAACTGCAATCAAAGATGTAATAATAGTAAACCCCACAACAGCAGTCATCAAAATAAAAATACTACTTAAAATATCATTGATAACAAAACTTCTATTTTCTGTACTCTCAGCGATTGTAATAATGGCATTGTAAGTTTTTCCAGCACTAGCAAGTGAAGTTTTAAAAGATACAGCTCTTAACTGTGCGCCTGCATAAACAGTATCATAAAAAACTTTTTCTTTATTTCCTAACAGCTCTTTATTAACCAAACCTTTATATCCAACTAAAAGCTTATCTCTATTCTCATCAATCACAGAGTAAAACACATACCCATCCCCATCTGAAGAGAGTAGATCTATGGCAAAATAAGGCAAATCTACTATTAATAAACCATATTCAATACCAATACTATTTTCGATACTTTTTCCTGTGGCATAAAGAGTGTTATCGAAAAAAGCATTGACCTTTTTATTTGTTTCAAAGTACTTATATACAAACATTGCAATGGTAAATATGATTAAAGGTAAGGTCAGCCAAAGAAGAAGACGGGAGCGAATAGATTTTGTTTTATTTTCCATTATTTACTCAAAATATAACCCAAACCTCTTACGGTTTTTAAAGTAATAGAAGAGGAGAGTTTTTTTCGTAAACGTGAGATATAGGTCTCAACAGCAGTTGGGTTAAAGTCATCATCCATAGAAGTGATATGTTCAACGATATTGTCTTTACTCACTACATTGTTCACATTTAATAAAAGATGTTCGAAGATACTCAGCTCTCTTTTACTTAAGTCTATATGTTCTTCACCTTTGCATAAGGTTCTTTTTTGAGTATCAAATTGTAAATCGTTGTAGTGTATCATGTTAGAGTTTTTGGTTTGACTTCTACGTAAAAGCGCTTGAACTCTTGCAATGACTTCATCCAATTCAAAGGGTTTACACAAATAATCATCCGCACCCACATCCAATCCAAAAATTCTTTGATCCAGTCTATCGCGTGCAGAAATAACCAATATAGGGATAGTGTTTTGAGCGTCTCTTAGTTTTTGAATGATATCAATCCCATCAAGACCAGGAAGTCCCAGGTCTAAGATTAATAAATCGTAGACCGAGGTATTTAAAGCATATATGCCATCTTCCCCATCATCATAGGAATCAATGACAAAGCCATGCTCTTTTAGCTTCTTAACTATTCCAAAAGAGAGTGTTTTATTATCTTCTAAGAGTAATATTTTCATTTCTTATTTTATCATAATTTAATGTGTCATAAAAACTGGTAAGGTTGAATTTTCCAATAGGTATTTAGTACCACCACCAAACATGAGTTCTTTAAAGCCTTTGTGTCCATAAGCACCAGCAACAATTAAATCGAAGTTACCATTTAAAGCAGCATTTAACAAAGCTTCACCTGCAATATTGGTTGTTTCTATGATCTCATAAGAGGCACTTATATTGTGAGCTGTTAAATACTCAATTAAATTATCCAAAGCTTCGTTATCTTGAGTATACTCTAAAGAAGAAACAATATGAACTCTTTGAGCTTCTTTTAAAATCTCGATGGATGAAGTTACCGCTCGTGAAGCTTCAACTGAGTTATTCCAACCTATAATGACTGTTTTAGTATCAAACTTTTTTAAGACACGAGGAATCATAATCACTGCTTTACCACTTTTTAAAACAGCAGCTTCAAATGTTGCAGTAGAAACTCCTAAAGGAGGAGCAGCTGCAATTACTAAGTCACTATACTTTGAGTACTCTTCAACCAAAGTACTTCTAAAACCTTCTTTGGCTTTGACACAAACACTTGATTCATTTTGGATAAAAGTATCTGAAACTTGAATGGCTACTTCTTTTGAAACCTGCGTAAATATTTCATAAAATGAATTAAATTCTTCTTCTTTTTGAATAGCTAACACATCCCCAATTTCTTTTTCTATATGTCCAGGAAGATTAATATGTCTTGGTATTCTACTATTTGGGTTTGATTCACACTTTAAGATTTCCAAATGAACATTAAAATACTTTGCAACCAACATTGCTCCAAATAATCTCTGCTTTAACTCGTCACCCCCACCAATAGGGAAAAACATCTTTTTAAAATTCATAATATGCACCTCGTAATTTTTAATAAAAAATTCTAACCTCTCAAGCTGGCGCCAACCTTGCAAAATGCTATTTTACGTTCAAATAGTCTATATTTTTACATTTAGACTTTTTAACTTATAAGAGTAACTTTTGTTTAAGTAAAAACAAATATAATTCTTCTAAAATTTAAAGGATAATAATGAAACTTTTATTAACACTATTTTTACTAGCTGGTTCAGTATTTGCTGCTGAAAACTTCAAGAAAGACACTCCTTATGTATGTCTAAATACACATACAATCCAACAAGGTCAAACATATAACGTTAAACCAGAAGATGCAAAGAAAAACCCACTAGAGATGTCTCTTGTAGGTGATAAGCTTATTACAAAAGATAATGTTGAGTTTACTTTTAAAATGCAAAGAGGTGAGATGTTATCTTATTCAAATCAAGACTTGATGTTATTGTTACAAGGTAAACTTTCACTTGGACTCATTCCTAAAAAAGCAAAAGGTTCTTTGCAGTACTATTTCCAGTGTAAAGAAAACATCTAATACCACACCCTCAAATAAAAAGTTCAGCCCTAAGCGAACTTTTTATTTATTTCCCACTTTGCTACGTAGCTAAGAAATACCCAAATTTACTGCTTTGATTTTCATAAGTTTCTATTTTTTTCTTCACTACTTTTTGAAAAACCTTTTCTTTAATGATATGTCTTTCGTGAGTACCTTCTGAGATGATATCAATACCATCATCAGCAATTATTTTAAAGATGAGTTTGTTTTTTTCGATGCTGATAAGTTCAACATCAACCATTACAGAAAACTCAGGAGGGGTGGGAGAGGCATGGCTTAGATTGAAGCCAACACCAACTGTTTGCTCTTTGGGCCAGTCAAGATATGGTACCAAGGCCTTAACACAAACATATTCAAACATACCAATCATAAAACCAGAAGTAAATACCTCAGGCATTACTTGAAGTTCTTCAACTTCAGGATATAGATAAGGCACCGTTTTTTCTATTGGGACTTTATAACAATACGAATACTTCATTCCAACTTCTAAATTTTCCATTACACTTCCCCTCGTAAAATTTATTTTAAGATCAAGTAGATAAATATATTGGTTTTGTTCACAGTACGATATAAAAGTTTTATTTTTATTACATTATGGAAAGAAGTGTAACTTTTTTTTGATTAAAAATACACATGCAAAAGTCACAAATTTAGGAAAGTTTAAAATTGATCTTAAAAGATAAAGACTTAGAGGTTAAATCCTATGTCTTTATCTTGTACTAACTTACAGTTTTTTTCGTCTTTTATTTTTAAGTCAACTATTTTTTCAGACTGATTTAACTCAAAATCCACACACTGAAATATCATATCTTTTAAGATATTTCGTCCCCTTTGAACTCTTGATTTCGCACCTGATAACGTGATATGCTCGTACTCAGCCAGTTCTTGTTGGGTTTTTCCCTCGATTTCTGATATTTGAATAGCGGTTTTATACTTTTGTGGCAATTTAGCGATCAAGTATCCCAAACATAAAGAGAGTTCTTCTTGTATCTCTTCATCCACATCCATTTTTTCATCATCCAAAGCCCATTGAGGTATCTCTTCATTTGATTTTTTACTTCTATAATAATCGATGATGGTATTACGCGTGATTTGATAGATCCAACTTCGTAAACGAATTGGATCTTCAAGGTTTTGTAAGTTGGTATGTATTTTGATAAATACTTCATGTAAGATATCTTTGGCAGTTTCTTTATCACTGACTTTTGAGCTGATAAATCCCAATAATTGATTGTGATAAATCTGCCATAACTCTTGTGTTGATTCCATAATGTTTCCTTATGTATATCAAACAAAAGTTAGGGTTTTATTTAATATACCTAGATATTGTTGATTACCAAATACAAAGCAATGATGATTAGTAATCCTCCCATTATAATATTAAATACTTTTAATTTAAATTGCGTGTTGAAAAATATGTTAATCTTATCTCCTATTATAGCCCAAAAAGACAAAGACATATAACAAACTAAAAAATAGATTCCAACAAACATCGATAAGTCGGTCATTGAACTTGAAAACATAGAAACCCCTGAAACACAAGCTAACCATGCTTTTGGATTAAGCCATTGTAGTAAAAAACCTTCATAAAACTTGGGTGCTTTTTTGTCACTTTTATCCACCACCACTTCAGCTCGCGATGTGGCAATTTTATAGCCAATATACATGATAAAAGAAGAACCTATGATAGTAAGATATTGAAATAAGTTAGGAAACACATCAATAATTTTAATAAATCCAAATCCAATAAAACATAACAATAAAGTAAACCCTATTGTAGCACCTGAGACAAACGAAACAGTTCTTTTAAAACCATTGTTTAACCCTGATGAAATAATAATCATATTAACAGGACCTGGACTAATAGACATCACGAAAGAAAATACAACCATAGCAAATAATGCAGACATTTTTAACTCCTTTATATTAGAGTAATTTCAAACTCTATATATAGTAGACGTAAAAGATTTTAAAAAGACGCAAGATTTGAGAGAAATCTTGAAATTTGCTCTTTATTTAACGTGATTGTCCAAAAACCAAAAAAATGAGAACATCAAACCTGGAGTTTTTGCTTTTGATTCATCATATATAAACTCACGAAAATCAGAAACTGGAAGTAACATGGTTTCGATTTCTTCATCGTGGATTCCACCACCTTCATGCGCTTTCATTGATTCGTTTATTTTTGCAAAATACAAGGTTTGTTTTCCACCACTCACACCCACATTGGTATAAAAAGATGTTATTTTCTCAATATTTTCCATAGGCACTTTGTATCCACACTCTTCATCTATCTCTTCTTGAGCTATGATGGCATAAGTAGTGTCTTTATCAACAATACCAGCACAGAGTTCGTAGGTACAGACTTTTGAAGTATCATTTAAATAAACAGGAGGTCTAAACTGCTTGACCACTAAAAAAGCATCTTTTTCTTCATGATAAATCAAAATAGCAACAGAATCAAAACTCTTAACTGCTTCCCATAACTTATCTTTTCCATTTTGGTTATAAGATATCTTTACGGGATGGACAAACTTTGTATCACTTAATTCAGATGTTTTAAAATTCTTAATTATATTATTCACTAAAGACCCTTTTTTATTTTTCGTTAAATTCTAAGTATTGTTTTTTTGAGTCATAATCTAGCCATGTTCGGTAAAATGATTCAAACATATCTGGATTGTTATTGATGACAGCATTTACTTTTTTGATGACTTCTCTTCCGAACTCATTTCTACTACATCCTACATACAACTTACTTAAACTATCAGCAGATTGAATTAAAAAGCTTGAAAATTCTTCTTCTATTAACTTATCACGTTTAATGTAAGAAAAAACAGTGGGGTATTCAATAGTATAATCAAATTTATCTCTTGCTAACATTTGAATAATATCATCATTTTCCTCTTTGATTTCTTTTGAAAGTAAGTGTTTCTTTTCTTCATTTAGGAAAATGAGCCTGTCAATATAGGGCGTATATTTTCTGTGTTTTACATATCCAAAGTTAAATCCACTGTTTTGCAGTAAACGGTGTAGATTTACACTATTATTTGTACCAACATAAGATTTAAATCGTTTTAAATCAGCAGTACGAATGACCAGTTCATTAGGTAGAATTTCGATAAAAGGGATTGAGAAGTGAATAAATTCTTCTTTGTATTTATCTTTTGACAGCCCTGCAAAACAGAAGTTTTGATTTGACTCTATATCTTGCATGGCTTTTTGGATACTTCCAGTTTCCATTTCATGTTTATACTCTTTAAGTCTAAACATAAATAGTTCTCTACTCATATCACTAAAGCCTTGATTTTTATAAGGACCTTCAGTAATAAGCGAGGGAGGGTAATTAACCGTATCCCATATGATTGTTTTATGGGTTTCTTTTGCACTTAAGTTTAAAACCAAACAGCTTAATAAAAACAAGCAAAATTTACCCATACAAATCCTTACAATATTATTTATACTTTTAAATTGTTAAAATCTAATCTAAAGGTTGAACCAACTTTTAGTTGTGATTCAAAAGATAATATTATATCATACTCATTACATATTCTGCTTACTATATCAAGACCTATTCCAAAGCCACCTTCATTGTTACTTCCTCTTTCATATCTTTTAAAAATAATTTTTTGCTCTTCATCTGAAATCCCTATTCCAAAGTCTTGAACCGTTAATATAGGTCCATCAAGGGTCACCATTATTTCAGAGTCTTTATGGGAATACTTAATGGCATTTGATATAAGATTGTTGACCAACTTTTGGGCTTTATTTCTATCCATATTGACAACACGCGTTCCAATATCACTGTGTATTTTGATACTTTTTGTTAAGGCTATGTCATCAAAGAACCCAACACAGTCACAACATAAATCACCTAAGTTAAACTCAACATTCATAGAATCACTTATATCATCAAATACTGCAAAATGAAGGTCATTGAAGGCTTCAGAAATCTGCTTGGTACTACTGGTAATATACTGCATCATTTTTTCGCTGTTTTTGCCTTTTTTAAGCATGGATACGCTGGTACGAAGTACTGCTATTGGAGTATTTAGTTCATGAGCACTGTCTTTAATGAACTTGTCCATATGATGAATTTTTTCTGTAACTGGTTTTAACAATAGCTTACTGAGTAAATACCCTATAAAAGAAATACAAGCAGCACTAACAGCAAGTAGTATCCAAATAAAGTGTTTCAGTTCTAACTTATCTAAAACCCCTTGTTTGGTCTCTATTACAATATATTTAATGGGTACATCTTTTTTATTAAGCTCATGTACATGAAAGGTATGTGTTTTTGTCTCGTAAGCTTCTTTATTAAAAGCAATTGTGTCAGTGGAGAGTTCGGAGTAAATAGCGTTGTTATTATAATCAAAGAGTCCAAACTTTAAAACTGGATTGATAAGTTCTTTGGGTTGATACCCACCTTTGATCATATAGGATTTTAATATATCCCCTCGTATTTGATACGCAGCACTCACCATCTCAATAGAGCACTGTCTATCTAAGTCTTTGAGTTCTTTATAATAATAAGTATAAACAGCCAAACTTAAAAAAAGAAGTGATGACCCAACATAAATACTTAAAAAACTAAAAAGTGCTTTTTTCTCATTTTTGTTCAAATCTATATCCTATTCCACGTAGGGTTGTGATGATATCTTTTCCCAGTAACTCACGTAAAGTTTTGATATATACTCTAATAGTTGCATCACTTGGCATGTCTTCATAGGTCCAAATATTTTGTAATAATTCATCAGAAGATACGATTCTCTTGCTGTGAGTGCAAAAGTATTTTAAGATATCACTCTCTTTTTGTGCAATATTGGTGGTTTTTCCCTCTATTATCAAGGCATTGTCACTTGGAACAAAGGTTACATTTTGATTAATAGTGATTTCTTCTGTTTGCTCTATTGAGAAATGCCTACATATTTTATTTACTCGTTGGTCTAGCTCTTCAAGGTCAAAGGGTTTTTTGATGTAATCATCTCCACCATTTTCAAAAGCTTCTTTGAGGTGTTTTGTATCTTGGTAAGCAGTTATTATTATAATAGGTGTTCTATTCTTGTATTCACGAATAGTGCGTAGTACTTCTAATCCACTCATATGTGGTGTATTGATATCCAATAATGCTAAGTCATATTTTTCATCTACTAAATAATCTAAGGCTTCTTCACCATTGTAAGCTAATGTTACGTCAAAACCTCTGTCTTTTAGATGCTCACCTACTATATCACTTAAAGCTACATCGTCTTCAAGAAGTAAAACTTTCATATATTATCTCCAATATTCTCTTATATGAAAGATTTTACTATAAGTTTGTTTATCTTTTGTGTATAGGCTAGTAATATTGGTATCTTAGACTATATTTAAAAGTGAACGACTATGACAACATTAATACTACTTTAGTAAAAAACTTTTCTTTGACTCTTTTTCTTTTTTTAGCCGTAAAAAATGAAACAAAAAAACTTAGCTTCAACAAATGCTGGACTCAAGAGCATGGAATGGCAGAGCTATTTTTTTCATATAAATATTGCTTTGGTGTTAAAAGTTTAGGGAGTAAAATTAATCGCAGTGTTGGACAACAAGCAGCATCTGCAGAAGCTGAACGTTTAGTTCTTTCTTTTCGAAACCCGTGATTAAACTGTCTGAGCGTCAAAAATGTGCTGGGAGCACATTTTAGTGAGTTTTTAATCACAGAAAAGGAAGTACAAATAAGTGAAGGTATCCGTAGGACTTCGAAGCCGCTGTTGTTTTTGCTTACTTTTTGTCAATACAAAAGTAAGAAAGCGAAGACCGTTAGGTCTTCAAGAGCATCGTATTTAAAATTCACATTTCTGACAACATTATTATTTATTTAGTAAGAAACTAATCTTTGACTCTTTTCCTTTTTTTATCCCTAAAAAAAGAAAGAAAAAAACTCGTCTGCGAGATGAGTATGGTCTACGACTACCCAAAACTTTAGAAAATATTTTCTGATGACAAAAACTCACTACGTAATAGTACATCAAGTACTATTTCTTAGTTCAAACAGTTTGTCACCTTTTCCGAAAAATTTTATAAAGTTCCGGCATTCTCAAAAGCAGACCCTAAGAGCATGGAATTACGAAGCTATCACATTCAAATAAATATCTCGTTGGTTTTTTAATAAAAGATGGTAAAGAGCAAAATAAAAAGTTCATATTAATTCCAATTCACAGTATCCAAATTAACAGAAGCAGCAAATCTATCCAACTCAGACAGAAGTTTCTTCTGTCGTGAAGCACTCCACTTCACACCCTCTTCTTCCCAAAAGTTGATGACATTTAAATGTCCTTTTTTCCTATCTGCTTTTAACTCAATACGTCCAACAAAACGACTGCCTTCAAGTAAAGGATACACATAGTATCCCCATTTTCTTTTAGATTCAGGAACAAAGATTTCTATTTTATACTCAAATCCAAAGATATTTTTTAAACGATCTCGGTCTCTAACAGCTGGATCAAAAGGATTGATGATTTTGATTCGTGAGTTTGATACGTTTAAGTCATCTAGTCTGTCTTGGATATCTAAAGGAGCAAGGCCATCTATCCAAGTTCCATCTTGTGTTTCCCATTGAACTTTTTTTAGTTTCTCTTCATTTGCTTGGGTCCATAACTTCACTTCTTTGATATCAGCTGCATCCCAAAAGTTTTTGATATCTTTTATATTTCCCACACTTATTCGATGAAGGGCTTCATGACATAGCCAATCCAATTGTTTCTCATCTTCTATATTCGTATTTAAAATATGCTCTGGAATAACTTTATGGGATAAGTCATAAAACTTTCTAAAGTTTTCTCGATGTGAAGTTGAAAGCTCACCACAGTACCACATATAATCTAGTGCAGTTTTATGGGGTGGTCTATCCCACATCTTTTTTTCACCTTTAGTCTTACTATCAAAAT
>Ga0209826_1000095_pt1 | contig 57102 bp, 55 predicted proteins | sample GOMGulsemesocosm_5_FD_184637 | JGI IMG/M metagenome (GOLD analysis project Ga0209826, IMG submission 184637) | Methane-oxidizing microbial communities from mesocosms in the Gulf of Mexico - GOM15C Gulf of Mexico (SPAdes) (version 2) | ecosystem: Environmental > Aquatic > Marine > Cold seeps...
TCACCGTCGATTAATAAAGCCGCCGAACACGCTTCGGTGGCCGTTTCTATTGCTAATATTTTCATGCTGATTTAGTACTGGTTTTTTTCTTATTGATGCGGTGAAAGAATCGGTTCACATCCTGCATTTCTTGGGTAATCGGCATCGCCGGTAAGGAGGTAACAAACACCTTACCATAAGCCTTACTGGATAAACGCGGGTCACATAAGACCAACAACCCCGTATCTTCAACATCGCGAATGAGGCGCCCGACGCCCTGCTTTAAGGTCAACGCAGCTGAGGGCAGCTGGAACTCTGCGAAAGGCGACTGACCATTCGCGGTCATATGTTCGAGCCTGGCCTTCGTCACGGGGTCCCCTGGCGAGGTAAACGGTAACTTATCGATAATGACGCAAGACAAGGCATCACCTCGCACATCGACTCCTTCCCAAAAACTGGCGGTGCCTAACAGTACCGCCCGCGTCGTATTTCGGAATTTATCCAGCATTTGTTGCTTCGGAAGCTCGCCTTGCACCAATAAGGTAAAGTTGGTTTTCGCCGTTAATAAGCTCGCCGCTTCGCGCAGCGCTCGGTGGCTAGTAAATAAGATAAACGCCCGCCCTTCGCTGGCTTCCAATACCGGAATGATTTTTTCAATCATCACCTCCGTATAGTCTCGATCGCGTGGTTCAGGCAAGCCTTCCGGCACATACATCAGGGCTTGATGGACATAATCAAATGGGCTATCCCACATACCACTATCAGCGTCTTGCAGACCTAAACGCTGGGTAAAAAAATCAAATTTATTATTCACCGACAAAGTCGCCGAAGTAAATATCCAACTCGCCTCACTGGCAAAAGCAAAACTGGCAAAGGTTTTCGAAATATCTAAGGGCGTGCGATTAAAACTAAAGGTGCGATTAAATGATTCAAACCACTGTATCCAATTTTTCTGCTCACTCTCGGTAAACAAACGTAAACGCAATAAAATATCCTCACAGCGCTTCCAACAAGCCTCTAAGCCCTTCGAACGAACAGCCACCTCGGTAAGCACATTAAACAACTTCTCTAAGCGTTCAATCAAGCAGACTAAGGCATCGCTAAAACCATTCAATTCGGCCAGCTCCGTCCACGAGCCCTTTTCCGATTGCTCCGGCATCAGTTTTCGCATTTCTCGAATATCTTCATTCAACACGTGGGTTAGGTCGATCAAGCCCGGCATATCGGAGGCCACCTTTAATTGCTCACTACTTATATCCGTCAATAAGGTCAGAATTTGCCGTGCACTCACCGACACCCCGAGAAAACGTGAGGCGGTATCAATCAACTGATGCGCTTCATCCACAATAATCAGCTCGGCTTCAGGCAGTAATTGGCCAAACCCATCATCTTTTAGCGACCAATCTGCACATAATAAATGGTGATTAACGATTAGGATATCGACCTCTTGAGCGACTCGCCGCGCTTTCATCGGAAAACACTCCGCCAGCATTGGGCAGTCTTGCCCTACACAATTCTCCGCCGTTGAGGTGACTTGCTGCCAAACGGGTGAGTCTTCGGCTACGCTAGCAACCTCCACAATATCGCCCTCTCGGGTTTGCCTAGACCAACGCTGAATATCGCCTAGCTGGGTCGCCGACTCCTTATCGAAACCTATGGTTTGCTGCTGCGCCTGTTCAAGACGGTATAAACATAGATAATTAGCTCGACCTTTCAATACCGCCCCTTGCACTGGCACATTAAGCGCATCCCGTACTAAGGGGAAATCCTTCTCAAAAATTTGGTCTTGTAAGTTCCGTGTACCGGTAGAGATAATGGTTTTTTTACCCGATAACATCGCTGGGATCAGGTAAGCAAATGTTTTACCGGTGCCGGTCCCTGCCTCGGCCACTAAGTGCCGCCGCTGATTTATCGCCCGCTCGATAGCTTGCGCCATCGACAGCTGACCTTCACGCGCTTGAAAGCCTTTGATATGGTTGACCAGCTCACCGTCGGAGCCAAAGATAGAATCAAGATCGTGCAAAAGAATACCTATAGACTTAGTGTAAGCTAATCATGCCAAGCTGCTCGATCCAAACCCTCTTCTAGGGTCCACACCAAGGTCGCAATATTGCGAAATTTTGCCACCGACATCGCCCCGCGTTTGCTCCGGCTGGGGTTATCATTGATGTTATCGACGATTTCTTCACGCCTTGCTTCTAATATTTCAAACGCCTGGTAACGCTCATTCATTAAAACCAATACCACCGAGTCCCATTCTTTATCAAACTTGAGCTGACCCAGCCGCTGACCGCGATAGTTATCATTAAAAATCGCCCGTGCTTTAATTTGCACCCGTTGCGGCCCAACCTTTGTTAGCGCACGCCTCGCATCAAAACCATGGCTACGGTCCTCACATAGCTCCAAGCCTAACAACTTAACCGCATCGTGTTCGGCGATCTCATTGCTAACACCCGGCAAGGGCTTACCCGTCATTTGTTTAAAGTCTGCCGCCAGTTGCCTCGCTTGCTCAATCAGTTTCTCAACTGAATAAATGTTTGTCGTCGTCATCCTAAAGTAGACGCGCTGCTTGCTGCTGAGCCTTGTTAGCCGATCCAGTCTGCCCCAAGTAGTTAAAGCTCTCGGCTATTATTAACCAATTATTACGTTGCAGCATTCGGTCATGGGCCGCCAATAGATTAGACTTTTTCGCCAAACTGATGGCTAACTCATACTGTTGCTGGGCAATGCGGATCTTTGCCAAATGATGCCAAACCAGCGGGTCCCTAGGTGATATGCGTATCGCACGTTCCATTTTAGCGGCAGCCAAACTGTATTGCCCTTGCGCACTAAACTGCTGAGCACCGTCCAATAAAGCAATAACCGCCGGTTTTTGTACGCGGCGCTGAATTTCAGGCTGCGGCCTGTAATCACTGATCGTATCGCTGTCCAGCGGAAAGGTTTTCAGCGTCACCGGTGCACGCTGAGACGGGACTTGTTCCGTTGGCGCCGAACCGCCAATGGGAGCAGGCGTTTGGTTATACATCGACAAGTCTGCGCAGCCGCTAAGTAAGACCAAACAAGCCAAACACATTAATTGAGGCATTTTCACAAAGGCTCTTTCGCCCCTATTCGTCGTTAAAAACGTACCCAAAGCATTCACTATGTTCATGGGGCAGGCTCTGCTCAACCGGTCATTTACTACAGTAAACGCCCTCATTCCGCGCATTTTTGCCTCGCCTAGAAACGAAATTTTATTCGGTGCAAAGGCCTCTAATTTTATATTCATTTATCTGCTATTCATCAAGTCATTAAACCAATTACCTGCACGCTCCAAGGTTTCACCGATAGCCCCGACACAAGGAGAGTATTCAAGTGGAGCCGAACCTTTAATATACGGGTATTGTACAGCATCCGCACAAAACTCATTAGCTCGGCGGCCGAAAGGGTCCACCCAGCTATACTCCACATCATCCGGCTGGGTTAAGTGTACCGGTTGCTTAGAAATGGCCTGCATAACTTTCGACCAAACCTGCAAGGCACCACTCGCACCGGTCAATTTTGACGGTTTATTGTCATCCCGACCCAACCAGACCACCGCTAGATAATCACCACTAAAACCGGCAAACCAACTATCTCTCAACTCATCGGTGGTCCCCGTTTTCCCCACCAAACCGTAATCTGCCGGCAAATACTGATACGCCGAGCGTCCGGTGCCCTCGTTCATCACCCCTTGCAACGCCGTGTTGAGTAAATACACCGCCGATGGATTAGCCACTTGCCGCACATTTAAAGCATAACGCTGCAAGGCCATATCATCATTAGCCGTCACCGACTGGATTGAGCGCAATGGGGTGAAGAAGCCTTCTCCTGCCAAGGTCTGATACATTTGTGCGACCTCAACTGGAGACAACGATAACGCCCCCAGCAATAACGATGGATATGGGTCAATCGGACGCTGCAACCCTAACACTTCCAAGGTTCTCTTCACCCGCGGAACCTTTAATGCCATCCCCAACCTGACCGTCGCTAAATTATAAGAATGCGCCAAGGCGCTGCGCAAAGAAATCGCACCGTGCTCTTGTTTATCGTAGTTTTTAGGCTGCCATAACTCACCCGATTGTTGCTTCAAACTAATCGAGCTATCGTCAATTAGACTTGTCAGCGTATATCGACTCGGCTGTGATAACGCGGTTAAATACACCGCGGGTTTAACCAAGGACCCTATCGGTCTAATCGCATCCAAGGCACGATTAAAGCCATCGAATCGGGGGTTCCTATCACCAATAACGGCCACCACCTCGCCGCCTTCTCGACGTGTAATAACCATCGCGCCTTGCAGTTTCCCTTGTTCAATGCCATATCGTTTATTCAATGAGTACAGCGTCTGTTTAAATATTGTTTCTGCCTGTGTTTGTAAGCTGTAGTCTAGCGTTGAATAAATATTCAATCCATCCGTACGCAGTTCTTCCTCCTGATAGTCTCGGCTTAACTGACGCTTCACCAAGTCTAAGAATGCCGGGAAGCGCGAACTACTGAGTCGCTTAAGCGGTGAAATATCGACACCATAACGCTGAGCGATATTACGCTGTTGCGACGGCAGCAACCCTTCAGCGACCATTTCATTCAACACTAAATTTCTACGTTTCAGCGCGCGCTGTGGGTGCCGCCGTGGGTCGTAATAAGACGGTCCTTTTACCAAACCCACCAATAAAGCTACCTGGTGCGGCTTTAACTCGATTAACGGTTTATTGAAATAGAATACGCTGGCCATACCAAAGCCATTAATCGAACGCTCCCCGTCTTGGCCTAAAAACACCTCGTTAATATACGCTTCTAAAATATCGTCTTTTTGATAACGAAATTCCAAGATCAGCGCCATCATGGCTTCTTTTATTTTTCGCCACAGACTCCGCTCCGAACTCAGGTAAAAGTTCTTCACCAACTGCTGGGTTAACGTGCTACCACCTTGGACTACGCCGCCCGCTTGAATATTGACCCAAAGCGCACGGAAAATTGATTTTATAGACACCCCATAGTGCTGATAAAAATCTCGATCTTCTATCGTAATAAGGCCATCAATTAGGGTTCGAGGCACCTCGCTTATTTTTACTAATAAGCGGTCTTCTTTATGCTTGGGGTAAAAACTGCCAACTTGCACTGGTTCTAAACGCAGCAAGGCCTCATCGGTAGCCGAGCCCAGCTTCCTTATCGACGACACCCTGTTATTTTGCAAGCGAACGCGAATACTTATTGACTCCTCTCGACCATCAAAAAACTCAAAGCCTCGCGTTCTAATACTGAAAACATTACCTGAACGATAGTATGTGCCAGTCGATGAGAGCTTACTAGAATATTGATAGTGCAAATCATTTAATAAGGACTCAAGCTGACTAGCTGATAGCGTTAAGCCTTGATAGATATCAACCGGGTTGGCATAAACACGTGCGGCTAATTCCCAACGTTTACCTTCAAACTGAGTTTTAACGATCTTATCGAGGTAAGCACCGTAGGCGAAAAAAACCAACAAAAACCCTATCAACAAACAAGCCAACAGGCGTTTGAATAAACGGCGGTCTTGTTTAACAGCTCTGCGGCTAAGGTTTTTTTTTGCTTTTTTTGGTTTACTTTTTAGCTTGGCCATCATCAGGTTTACTGGTTAACAAGGTGTCACAGTAAAACCCGTGAAACACGGACTCCATCATGTCATAAACCGATGTCTAGGTGGCGAGTAATTCCTTCACATCCAAAGGTTGGTTCATTAACTCATGTAAGCTAATATATTTTTCTGCCAACAATTCCTTTTCTGGCTTACCTAACAAATACCCCTGTACATAATCAACGCCAAACTCTTGTAGAATTCTCAGGATCTCAGGGTTTGACACATACTCGGCAATCGCCTTTTTACCCAGGCTATGAGCAATATCGATCATCGACTTCACTAATACTTGATCCGCCGGATCTAACGCCAAGTTATTAATAAACTGCCCATCTATTTTCAAATAGTCCACGGGGAAGTTCTTCAAATAATTAAATGAACTAAAACCAGCACCGAAATCATCTAGGGCAAATCGGCAGCCTAATGCCCGTATCCTAGCCACCATTTTCCGGGTCTTTTCAAAATTAGAGACTGCCGCCGTTTCGGTAATTTCAAAGGTTAAACGCGCGGGTGAAATCCAACTTGTTTCTAGTTTCTGCTGCAACACGGGCAACAAAAAATCCCCTTGTAAGGCATGGATTGATAAATTAACCGTAAAACAAATATCGTCCTGATCTTTACCTAAACCAGCAATATAATCGATCGCGTGAGAAACCACCCATAAATCAATTTGATTTATCAAGCCCATTCGTTCCGCAACCGGAATGAATTTAACTGGGCTTAATAAATCGCCGTTATCATCAATCATTCGCAACAACGTTTCATAGTGCGAAACATGCCCATCACTCGCGTTGACAACCGGCTGAAACACCAATTGAAATGCATCCTCTTTTAAGGCTCGCCTAATCTTCGGCACCCATTGCGCATCATCTCGCAAACTAGCTAGCTGTGCATTTCCTCCCTCAAACAAATTCACTCTATTTCTGCCTAAGGTCTTCGCGGTATAACAAGCGTGATCCGCTTTTGACATTAGCTCACTTGGCCGTCTTATTTTTTCCAACGGCGCTAAAATAGCGACTCCAATACTCGCTGAAACATTATAAATATTGCTGCCCGCCTTAAAATCAAACTCATCAATCTTTAGCCTAAGCCGTTCAGCAATACCTAAGGCTTCTTGTTCGGAAGTTTTACTCAATAATACTTGGAACAAATTTGAGCCAACTCGAGAAATAAAAGCATCGGCGTCCAGCGCAGAACGAATCAGGGTCGCTATTTCGACCAACAAACAATCACCGACCTCATGCCCTTCGATATCATTGACAACCTTAAATTGGTCTAAATCAATATCTAGCAAAGCGCCATGCTGCTTAAAGTTATTGCAGCGCAAAATAGCAAAATCTACCGCCTTTTCTAGACCACTACGATTCGATAGCCCTGTGAGTTCATCGTGCGCCACCAAATATTGCAAGCGTGCCTCCATAATGCGCCGTTCGGATAACTCATGCAGCAACTTTTCTTCATTCGCAATACGCTCATCACGTTCACTTTTTAATGACAACGCTAAGTTTATTAGTGGCGTTAAATTTTTTGCTTCGGCAGGGTGGTGCACAATGGTGGCTGCATTAGCCTTATGGCAGGTACTGATGAGGTCGTCATCAAGATTAATATTGTTATCTGCTAGAAAAATTAACGGAATACCCTCATGCCCATCCAAGGTCGTTAGCAACTGACAGAGCTTTAAGGTGTTTGAGTTAGGCAGTTCATAATTTAACAAGATAGCGCCCAGCTCATAAACCCTCCCTTGAAAGGGGCGAATCAATGCAAAGACTTCTTCCTGACTTGAGGCGCACAACAGTTTTCGATAACCGGCTGCGGATAATATATTTTGCAAGGTAGATAAACGCTCAGCATCGTGCTCAACCAGTAATATATACTGTGTTTTCAACCTCTCGATCTGTATCATTTCACATAATCTCTCATTCAAAACCGCCACAACCTCTCAACGAAACTATCTGCTCATCCTGAACGAAAGCCATAGGAAATCATTTCCTAACAATCACCTTATAGCTTGCCTAGACAGGCTGTCAACAAAAACATTACAAAACTCACTCAAGCACTTGATTCTATTGATCACAACCCCATAGAATGTAGTCCGTAATGAACGTCTTCAGTGAGCACCCTGAAGACTAGCCTATTTTCAGGAATTAACCGTATAACGACTTATAATTGTCAAAGGACAACCTAGATGACAGCAAGCATTAAAGACTTTTTAGCTGGCGATATTGAATTATCATCCCCACCCGCAATATTTATACGGATAAGCCAAGCGCTAGACGATGAAAATAATAATGCCGCCGATATAGCTGCCATCATTCAGCAAGACCCCGCCTTATCTGCACGTATGCTAAAAATAGTGAACTCAGCTTTTTTTGGTTTCCCGGCGACCGTCAAATCTATCGATCACGCCATTACAATTATGGGCGGTAGTGAAATACGCTTACTGGTCATGAGCACCAGTGTAGTCGATCAGTTTTCAAACATCCCGCACACCACCTTCGACATGGATGCATTTTGGACACATAGCCTTGAAACGGCTTTATTTGCCAAGCACCTCGCCAATGAACACCCCAAGAAACGCCAACTATCATCGGCGTTTGTTAGTGGTTTATTACATGATATTGGACGATTGATCATGTATAGCAAAGCCCCTGACTTAGCTCGTGCGGCGGCTTTATTAGCCGAAGCCAAACCGGGTAGTGAACTTGAGGCGGAAAAGAGCACCTTTGGTTTCAACCATGCAGAGGTTGGCGGTGCCTTGCTAGGTCTATGGGAAATCCCAGAATCGATTCAATCTGCTGCCGAATTCCATCATCAGCCTGAATTGGCAAATAACCATCTAGAAGAAACACTAATTATTCACCTTGCCAATAGACTAAGTCGACTCGACACAGGGTCTGAGCAGAGCATCATGCTCGAACTCCCCCCCGAAGACCCTCAGTGGTTACAGCTAGGAATACCTTACAAACTACTTCCTCTCATTAGCCATGAAGTACAACAGGAATTCGGCATCACCCAGCAACTATTCTTTGGTAACTAGCCGAGTTGAGTAAACTCTTTACGACCTAGGCGGAACTGGCTAAATTCCCCCACCGCCATCTGCGTCCATTGTTCGTTCGAGGTTAGCGGTTCAGTGGCTATCACCGTAACCACATCATTAGACGAGGTTTCCTGCTTAAAATCGATCGACACATCCGCGTCCAGTAAACGTGCGCTATCAAACGGTGCCTGACGCGTCAGCCACGACAGTTTTGTACTGCAATAGGTATATAAGCTAAGCGCATCACTCATCAACACGTTAAAAACCCCGAGTTGAGCCAGCTCTCGAAATAAGCGTTCGATGCTACGCCGTAACGCCGCCTTACTCTTAGGCTTAACTGGAAACTCTTCACGTAAACGTCCAAGAATCCAACAAAACGCGTGTTCGCTGTCGGTACTACCAACAGGCAGGTAATTGTTCAGTTGTTTTTTCTTAATGCCTTTGAGCTGACCATTATGAGCAAACGACCACACTTGGCCCCATAGCTCACGTGAAAATGGGTGAGTATTTTCCAGACTCACACGCCCTCGGTTGGCCTTCCGAATATGGCAGATCACTTGGCTACTCTTAATTGAATAACGTTGAATAAACTTAGCAACCTCAGAGTCCACACTGGCAATGGGATCATGAAATGAGCGGTAACCCTTACCCTCATAAAAGGCAATACCCCAGCCATCACGATGCACACCCGTGTCACCACCTCGCTTCACCAAACCACTAAAACTAAAACAGATATCGGTCGGCACATTGGCACTCATGCCCAGTAATTCACACATCGTTTAGGCTTACATTTCTTCTATCGTGGTACGGTTGATAGGCACCTGTACATATTTACTCTTTCCGCCGACTTTCACCCAGAAAAAGTAATAGCCCTTCTGAGGGTCAGAGGTCACTTTACCATCCAGCAATAGCCATTCTTTTTTATGTGAACCTTCATAAAAAGTCACCTTATAGTCGCCTTCCAACCAGCTAACACCAAAACGTGAAATTTTATTTTGTTGCTCCTCTGAGCACCCTACACTGAGTAAAAGAACCGCAACCAGTAGCAGTAACCTCATAACTTCTCCAATTTTTTCAACACCAAAAATACCATCACAAAAGCTCCTCCAATGGCACACATCCAGACATCCGCCTTGGGCAACTCTAATAAGTAACCAATACCCGCGCCCAATGCCGCCCCAATGCCACTAAATGACATACTGCGCATCATCCGGCAAAAAGCGCAGTCAGAGCCTCGACCAAAAAACTTAGACATTACACGCTCTCCTGTTTATCGCTTTCATCATGATGACTAGCTACCAAGGCATAAAGTGCCTCGATATGCTTAACATCATCATTCAAAGCTGGAATATAACGATAACCCTCACCACCGGCCTGAATAAAAACCTCGCGATTCTGTAAGGCCATTTCTTCCAAGGTTTCCAAACAATCAGCGGAAAAACCTGGGCAAACCACGTCGACGCTGCTAACCCCTTCTTGCGGCAAACGCTGCAGGGTTTCCACACAATAGGGCTGAATCCACTTAGCCCGACCAAAGCGCGACTGAAAAACCAAGCGCCACTGCGCTGGTTTCAAGGCCAATTTATCAGCCAATAATTGTGCCGTCTGCCGGCACTGTGCCAAATAAGGATCACCTTCGGTAATTGTCCGCTCAGGCACACCGTGAAAAGACATCAGTAAACACTCAGCACGCCCATGATCAGACCAAGAGCGTTGAATGCTATCCGCCAAGGCGTCAATATAAGCCTGATCCGCGTGGTACTCCACCACACTCTGACTCATCGGTGCACCCTGCCACGCCGCATAACCCTGCTTAAATGCCTCCAAGGCCGTACCCGTACTAGACGTAGCGTATTGCGGGTATAGCGGCAACACGATGAGCTTATCGACCCCTTGCTGCTTAATCTTTTCTATTGCAGAGCTAATCGATGGTTGCCCATAGCGCATCGCTAAGGTAAATTCATACTTCCCCACCGCTTGCTGATCAGCCAGGTTCTGCAAGCTATCTCTAATCGCCTTAGAGTTCGACATCAACGGCGAGCCTTGATCCGTCCAAATGGCCTGATAAGCCTTAGCCGATATAGCCGGCCGCTTTTTTAATACGATAAAATTAAGGATGAACCACCAAATGAAGCGCGGGATGGTCACCACTCGTGGGTCCGATAAAAACTCACGTAAATATTCCCGAACAGCCTCTTCGGTCGGTGCTTCTGGCGTTCCTAAATTAATCAGTAAAACGGCTGTCTTTTGCATATAGGCAGGCCTTTATTGTCCCATCCTAAGCAAGCTCAAGAACTCTGCGCGGGTTTCAGAATTATGCCGAAATTGCCCTAACATGCTTGAGGTTGTCATTTGTGAGTTTTGTTTTTCGACCCCTCGCATCATCATACATAAATGCTGCGCTTCAACGACAACCGCCACACCCTTCGCCTCGGTCACCTGTAGAATCGAGTCGGCTATTTCGGTGGTAAGTTGTTCCTGAATTTGCAAACGTCGTGCATACATATCAACGATACGCGCGACCTTGGATAAGCCTAACACTTTACCGTCGGGTAAGTATGCAACGTGGCACTTACCAATAAATGGCAATAAATGGTGTTCACACATCGAATACAACTCGATGTTTTTAACGATCACCATATCATCCGCAGCGGAGTCAAAAACGGCGCCATTGACGATATCACCCAAACTTTCACCATAACCGCTGGTTAAAAATGACATCGCTTTTGCCGCCCGTTTCGGCGTATCCACTAGGCCTTGGCGCTCTACATCTTCACCGATATCAGAGATAATTTGTTTGTACAGTTTTTCCATGCGTCTAAATAAAATTAATAATGTTAAAAAGTATACCGTTTAATGGCTCGCTTCGAGCTAATTAATTACTATTAGGAGCGGACTTATACGGTTGCATTGCATCGAACGCCTCTAATAATACCTCTGGACCGGCGTTTTTCAAGCGAGCATGATCACTTAGGTAGCGACGCCAGTGCTTACCGCCGGCTTGACCAGCAAACAAACCGAGAATATGTCGACTGATGTTCTGCAATTTAACCCCCGAACTCAGTTGTCGTTCGATGTAGGGAATAAAACGTTCGAGTACCGCCAGCCTTGTCGTTGCTGGCTGTGCAAACAGTTGTTGCTCGACCTGAGTCAAAAAGAACGGGTTATGGTAGGCTTCACGGCCAATCATCACCCCGTCTAGTAAGCGCAAGTGCTGCTGAATACCGTCTAGGCTATTGACCCCACCATTGAGCACCACCGTTAACTCGGGAAACGCCTCTTTCAGCTGATAAACCCGCGGATAATTCAACGGAGGGATGGTTCTATTTTCCTTCGGCGATAAACCTTGTAAAATCGCTTTGCGGGCATGAATAATAAAGGTGTCACAGCCAGCCTCGCTAACCGTACCAACGAAGTCCAACAAAAACTGCAGAGAGTCCTTGTCATCGATACCAATACGCGTTTTAACCGTTACCGGTATATCCACCTTCGCGCGCATCTCAGCCACGCATTGCGCCACTAAGTCGGCTTCGGCCATCAAACACGCACCAATGCGACCGCTTTGCACCCGATCACTCGGACAGCCAACATTAATATTCACCTCTTGAAAGCCAGCATCCTGAGCAAATTTAGCCGACATAGCCATCGCTTCAGGGTCACTACCGCCTAGCTGCAAAGCGACGTTCTGTTCAAAATCATCGCGTAATAGAAAACGTTGCCTATCACCATATAACAGCGCACCGGTGGTGACCATTTCTGTGTAGAGCAGCGAATTTGGCGATAAAATACGGTGAAAATAACGGCAATGTCGATCCGTCCACTCCATCATCGGCGCAACAGATAACGTATGTATGCAGTTTGTTTTATTCACGAGGGGTGATACGTATTATGTTCATGCATTATCGAATTAATTAATCGTATATTAGTACGCCATTATTGTTGACGAACTGACACCATCAAGTATGTTTTTATTGCCATCACTCGCCTAGATACGAAACAAGGCGGTCACCATCAGCACCAACCGTTCGTTAAATGAGCGTTACTTCATCAACAGCAGTCCAGATGCGACAGAAGCAGACGTCACCAACCTTAAACCGCACCACTACGTGGGTTTAAGGTTAGTTCGCTTAAGTCTTAGTTACCGACGATAGCTAACAGCACACCCGCCGCAACCGCCGAGCCGATAACCCCAGCCACGTTAGGGCCCATCGCGTGCATTAACAAGAAGTTATGCGGATTAGATTCTTGGCCAACCTTATTAACAACGCGAGCCGCCATCGGCACAGCCGACACACCAGCCGCACCAATTAACGGATTAACTCGACCACCGGTAAGCTTATGCATCACTTTACCCATCAACAGGCCACCGGCGGTACCAATTGAAAACGCCGCCATACCGAGCACCAAGATACCCAGTGTTTCAGCATTTAAGAACTTATCAGCCGACAGTTTAGAGCCGACTGCTAGGCCTAAGAAAATCGTCACGATATTAATTAACTCATTCTGCGCGGTTGAGCTCAAACGATCGACCACCCCACTTTCACGCATTAAATTACCGAAGGCCAACATACCAATCAACGGTGCCGACGCGGGTAAAAATAAAATAACCACGGTTAACACGATAAGCGGAAAGACGATTCGTTCTTTTTTGCTGACATGACGCAAGTGCTTCATTTCAACCTTACGCTCAGCCTCGGTGGTCAGCGCTCGCATAATAGGTGGCTGAATAAGTGGCACTAAAGCCATATAGGAATACGCCGCAACCGCAATAGCACCCAATAAATCTGGGGCTAATTTCGAGGCTAAGAAAATAGCCGTCGGCCCATCTGCACCGCCAATGATGGCAATCGCAGAGGCATCGGACAAACTAAATTCCATCCCCGGAATGAGGTTCATCGCCAAGGCACCGATCAAGGTCGCAAAGATACCAAACTGCGCCGCCGCACCAAGCACTAACAGACTCGGCATCGCGATCAAAGCCCCAAAGTCGGTTAACGCCCCGACCCCCATGAAGATTAGTAGCGGAAACAAGCCCGTATCAACCCCCATATGGTACAAAATACCCAACAAACCATCCGGCCCACTGATGCCGGCAATTGGAATATTGGCTAAAATCCCACCAAAACCAATCGGCAATAATAATAAGGGTTCAAAGTTTTTAGCAATCGCTAAATATATTAACAATAAGCCAATGACTATCATTAACAGATTTCCCCATTCGAAATTTGCAATCCCTGTCGATTGCCAAATTTGTAGTACACCACTATCCATTTTTATTTACCTTAGCAAATTAGAATTAAAGGTGCGCCCGCCGGAATGGACTCGCCTTCTTTAACAAAAATATCTGAAATTTGACCTTCCATATGGGCCCTGATTTCCGTTTCCATTTTCATCGCTTCAAGAATAATCACCACGTCACCTTCATGCACATCATCGCCTCTGGCCACCGCAATCCGAATGATATTACCCGCCATTGGTGAAAGTAATGGATCGTTCTGGCAATAAGGGCCTGCTGGCGCTGGTTGACTCGGGGCCGGAGCTGCAACGGGTATCGCTGACTGCGCCGCAACTAGATTCTCAATACTGCCACTAGGGCCGACTTCGACCTGATAAAGCTTGCCATTAACTTCAACATCATAGTTTTCATTAGCCTTAGCTTCGCTACTAACCGTCGTTACACCGCTTGGCACAGGTTCAAACGCATCAGGGTTGTTTCTATTTTTGATGAAGTCCAAACCAACTTGTGGGAATAAAGCATAGGTCAGCACATCATCGATGACGTGCTCGGCAAGCTCCAAGCCGTCTTCTTTTGCCTTGGTTTCCAACTCAACAAGCAATTGATCTAACTCATCATCAATCAAATCAGCTGGGCGACAAGTAATCGCCTCGGCGCCTTCTAAAACCCGTGTTTGCAATGTTGCATCCACCGCCGCTGGAGTTAGGCCATATTCGCCTTTTAATACACCGGCCGTTTCTTTGCTGATCGATTTATAGCGCTCGCCCATCAACACGTTCATCACCGCTTGAGTGCCAACAATCTGTGACGTTGGTGTTACCAACGGTAAATAACCTAAGTCTTTACGCACAGCTGGAATTTCGGCTAACACCTCATCAATCTTGTCGCCTGCATTTTGCTGCTTTAACTGACTTTCAAGATTGGTCAACATACCACCCGGCACTTGAGCAATTAAAATTCGAGAGTCTACACCTTTCAGTGAACCTTCAAATTGTGCATATTTAGGTCGCACTTCTCTAAAGTAAGCGGCAATTTCTTCCACCTTCTCAATATCTAAGCCAGTCGCTCGGTCCGTACCCTCTAACATCGCAATGAAGGTCTCGGTCGGTGAATGACCATAGGTCATACTCATTGAAGAGATCGCCGTATCCAGCATATCCAACCCAGCATCGACCGCTTTTAAGCAGGTTGCCACGCTCATTCCTGTCGTCGCATGGCAATGCAGAGCGATAGGTACGTCGCACGAAGCTTTTAAACGTTTGACCAGTTCTTCCGCATCATACGGTTTCAACAAGCCCGCCATATCTTTAATCGCAATCGAATGGCAACCGGCATCCTCTAATTGCTTGCCCATCGTCACCCACCCATCAAGGCTATGCACCGGGCTCTCGGTATAAGAAATTGTGCCTTGCGCGTGTTTACCGACGGCCACTGTTGCCTTGATTGCACTATCTAGGTTACGCACATCATTCATCGCATCAAAGATACGGAAAACATCCATTCCATTATCGGCCGCACGCTCAACAAATTTATGCACCACGTCATCAGCATAATGCCGATAACCCAATAAGTTTTGCCCACGTAATAACATTTGTTGCTGCGTATTAGGCATCGCTTGTTTCAGTAATCGCAAGCGTTCCCATGGGTCTTCGCCTAAATAACGAATGCAGGCGTCAAACGTTGCGCCACCCCAGGTTTCAAGAGACCAGTAGCCAATTTTATCCAGCTTTTCGGCGATAGGTAACATGTCCTCAATGCGTAGACGCGTTGCAAACAAAGATTGATGCGCGTCACGCAACACAACATCAGTGATTTTTAATGGATTAGTCATAATTTTTTATTAGTTAGAACGAAAACGTTGAATGGCAATAGATATCGCGGTCACGACATCATCATCAATTTTGGCGGGTCCTTGAGCTTTAACTTGTGGTCCGGTTACCGTAGGTTCATATCGCATAAGGACATTTGAAACCACTTTAATGATAATCACCAATAAACCTAAAATGAAGAATACCATCCCCATCCCAAGCATCATTAAGTTAAGGCCTTGATCTATTAAATTTGAAATATTCATTGGCGCATTATAAGCCATTTTCCATGGAGAATTCTAATCGAGAGGAGGTTTAGCCGCTAGTTGAAGTAATTTATAGCCGCAGGCATGCCCCCAACGATAGCAAAAAAAACTCTGCTAGCAGTGTCCCACAAGCAAATCAGCCGCCTTTATAACTAACGCGGACGCCCCTTTATCACCCTGTCGTCAGCCACCTTTTGCTCCTGTTTATCGGCGGCGAAGGACTCTTCTTTTTTTGACTTATGAATTAGCTTATCGACAACTTTTCGTCGGCTATGACTGTGTTTAAACGCTTGCTTATGCCCATCAAGCTGCTGCCCAGCCTGACTAACGTGCTTCATTTGTTCATCAATCGCACGATCAAGTTTTTGCACAAAAGACTGGTATTCATGCAACATCATCGCCGACATACCAGACTGCCCTTTCGTCTTAAACTGCGAAACATAGTCTTCTCGATAGGCTTGCAATTGATTCAGCTGTTGCACCGATGCCTGCTGCGCTTGCGCTGATTGCTGCATCTGAGTGGCCGCCGCGGCCTCTTTATGCTCCGCAATTTGTTTTACTGGCTGAAAGCGCTTGGATTTTTTTAGCTTTGTCGTCATGATCCATTTTCAGGCGGCGTTAACACCTGACCTCGTTCCAGCACTTGCTGTAACCCAGCAAGGCTTTGTGAAAAATCTACCGCTTCATGCGCCCCTTGCTGTAAAAAGTCCAACATCGGCGTATGCATGCCTATCGCCTGATCGACCAGAGAGTTAGAACCCGCTTGGTACGCCCCAACATTAATTAAATCAACATTTTGTTGATACGTTGAATTAACCTTTTTAAACGTCCTCGCCATATCTTGGTGTTCCAATGGCACCACTTCGTTCATCAAACGGCTAACCGAAGCCTCCATATCTATCGCTGGGAAGTGCCCCGCTTCGGCCAAGCCCCTCGACAAGTGCACATGACCATCAAGAATCGCTCGACTAGCGTCTGAAATGGGATCATTCGCGTCGTCACCTTCAGTTAATACGGTATAAAAGGCGGTAATCGACCCCTCACCCACATCCGAGTTTCCAGCTCGCTCCACCAAGCTCGGTAATTTACTAAACACAGACGGTGGGTAACCCTTCGTTGCCGGCGGTTCATTAATCGCCAAGGCTATTTCTCGTTGCGCCTGCGCATAACGGGTTAGAGAGTCCATCAGCAATAAAACATTTTTACCCTGGTCGCGAAAATACTCAGCGATGCTAGTTGCTAACATCGCACCATGCATCCGCATCAACGGCGGATCATCGGCCGGCGAAGCAACCACCACCGAGCGCGCCATACCTTCTGGGCCCAAGGTTTTTCGTACAAACTCGCTAACCTCCCGCCCCCTTTCGCCAATTAAACCCACGACAATAATATCGGCCTTGGTATAACGTGTCATCATCCCGAGTAACACACTTTTACCCACTCCACTGCCGGCAAACAAACCCAAACGCTGTCCTCGCCCCACTGTGAGTAATGAATTAATTGCCCGAACCCCGACGTCCAAGGGTTCCTCTATCGGCTTTCGCCCCAAAGGGTTGATCGGCCGACCATGCAAGGGCATGGTATCGGTAGTATGAATAGCGCCACCGCTATCTAACGGTTTGCCGCCGCCATCAATGACTCGACCTAGCAACGCAGGCCCTACATGCGCGACACTCGTCACTCCCATCGGAATGACTCGACAGTCTTGCTCCAAACCTCTGATATCGCCCGTTGGCATTAAAAACAAGCGTTCACCGGAAAAACCCACCACCTCCGCCTCGATGCGTCGACCATCCACGGTTTCAATCATGCAACGACCCCCAATGGTCGAGCGACAGCCAATCGCTTCCAAGGTCAGCCCAACCATTCGAGTTAACTTTCCTTCAACCAGCATCGGCTTCGGTTTGGCAATGCGTTGCGTATAATCCTGTAGACGACTGAGCCATTTATCGGCACGTCGTGTTACAAAATCAGGCTGTTTCATGACCCCGACCGCTCATCACCCAGAGCCTGAGCAATAATCGCTGCCAGTCTATTTTCCACACTGGCATCGATTGTTGAGGCATCGGTCACGACTCGGCAACCACCCCGACTAATCGTCGGATCACTCAGCACCGTCCAACGTGCATCATCGGAGCCCTCTAGCGATAAAGCCGACTTAACAATCGAACTATCGTCAGGGTGCAAAAACAAACGGATATGTTGTGAACTAGAGGGTAGTGCGGCCAACGCTTCTTTAACCACCCCGACCACTTCGCCAGAATCGGCTTTTAATTCGCGCCTGACCAATTGTCGAGCAATCTGCACCGCTAAACTGGCAATTTCATTTTCAACACGCTCATCAAATTCGTCGAAAGGCACCGCCAATGAACCCATCACCGAGTCAAAGGTATTCAATGTTTGCGCGACCTGCGACTCGGCGGCCTTCAAACCTTTCACCAAACCTTCTTCATAACCCTTCGCCGACGCTTCCTGCTTGGCTTGTTGCTGTAGTTGCTCTAGGTCACCGGCGGTCGGCGCGCGCACTTGAGTCAGGTCAACCTCCACCGACTCACCCGCAGAAAAAGCGGGAAATGCCCAGCTCTTAACATCCGTTTCTTCATTAAATTCTGAATTAGACAAGAGCCTCACCTCCGCCAGCACCACCTAATGAGATTTCACCCGAATCCGATAAGCGTCTAGCAATAATCAACACTTCTTTTTGTGCGGCTTCCACATCGGTGATTTTAGCCGGTGGCGCCGCTTCCATATCGTCACGCAGCATTTCCGCAGCGCGTTTCGACATATTGGCAAAAATTTTCTCTTTTAACTCTCCTTCGGCACCACGCAATGCCAGTGTCAACACATCCGTCGACACTTCTTTTAACAAACCCTGAATTCCGCGATCATCGACGTCCAGTAGGTTAGCAAATACAAACATTTTATCTTGAATTTTTTGCCCGACCTCTTCATCGGCCTCGACCACCGCATCAATTAATTCGCCACTGACCGAACCCTCCATAAAGTTCAAAATATTAGCCGCCGTTTGAATCCCGCCCATGGTGGCCGATTGCGCTCCGGTATTGCCTGAGAGTTGTTTTTCCATAATCGTATCCAACTCCTGCAGGGCATCAGGCTGCACACCTTCCAGCACCGCCACCCGCATCAACACATCCGGCCTCAACCTAGGCGCTAGATAACTCAGGGTTTCCGCGGCTTGATCACTGTCTAGGTAAGATAAAACAATTGCAACAATTTGCGGGTGTTCCAAACGAATTAAGTCGGCAATTGAACGAGGGTCCATCCACTTCAGTTGCTCCAACCCCTTCGAGTTACGTCCCAATAAAATGCGGTCAATAACACCGCCGGCCTTATCGGCGCCCAAGGCATTGGTCAGCACATTCTTAATATATTTATCAGAGTCGATACCTAAGGCGGTTTGCCCGCCAATGGTGCCGATAAAGTGCCCAACAACCACATCTAATGTTTCAGTGGTGATGTTTTCCAGTGTTGCCATCGCAGCACCCACCATTTGCACTTCTTTTGGCCCCATATGTTTCATCACCCCAGCGGCGTGTTCCTCACCTAAGGATAACAATAGAACCGCCGCCTTCGAGACACCGTTTAGCTCTTTCTCTTTTTCTTCTTCAGCCATCATCTTGTATCCATGTCTTCATGACTTGCGCCACTCGTTTAGGGTCTTCGCCCGCTATTTTTTGTGCCATTTCTAAGCGCTGCTCATAACTTTTAGGCGCCTCTAATTTCATCAGTTCAGCGTCATCTTCCAGCGCTAACATGCCATCCGCTCCGACTTGAGCTGCCGCCATATTAGGGGTTCCAGCACCGCCAGGTAACATGGGCATCCCATCGGCGCCCAGCATGCCTTCTTGGTTAGCCGCCACAGCAACCGTTGGTTTTGCCAATAAACTTTTAATGGTCGGTTTTAACACCACAAAAATCAGAATTAAGGCAAACACCACGCCGACCGCCTGCTTGGCTGCATCCAATACCCAAGCTTGCTCAATTAAAGGTATTTCTGGTAACGGCGCAGGCACCTCAGGCAGTTTAAACTTCAAGTTCGTCACCGTCACGCTATCACCACGCAATTCATTGTAACCAATCGATTCCTTCACCAGAGCGGTTAGTTTTGCCAACTCATCATCCGTATAGGCCTCTGCGCTAACCACGCCTTCCGCCGACACAGCCTGCTTATGATCAATCACCACCGCCACGGTAACCCGCTTTAAACGGCCCGTCGATAATTTAGTATGACTCACCTTCTTATCTAGCTCATAGTTCTTAATCGCCCGCTTATTGATATTCATCGAACCTGTCGCTGCTTCATTACCGCCCTCAGCAGTAGCTTCTTCCGGTGCAACACCACCGGCGGGGGGCTGGTTTGATAACGCACCGGGAATTCCCATCGCTCCGGCCAAACTGCTTTGTTCTTCGGTTACTTGCTCGCTACGCAATGAGGGTAAGTCGGGGTTATATTGCTCCTGAGTTTGCTCGGTAACGGTGAAGTCCACATCGACCGATGCCGAGGCACGGATCGCACCGGAACCAACAATCGGCAGCAAAATACCCTCAACGCGATCAATCAAGTGATTTTCCACGCCTTGTTTGTATTCAAATTGATTACTGGTCATCGCCATCGAATCATTTGACACCCTTGAACTCAACAAGGTTCCTTTTTGGTCAACGATCGTCACCTGCGTCGCGTCTAGCTGTGGGACCGCAGAAGAAACCAAGTGCAAAATGGCTGCAACTTCACCCTTTTGCAGACTACGCCCTTGGTGCATATCAACCACCACCGAGGCACTCGGTTTTTTACGGTGCCTCAAGAACACTGATTGTTTCGGTAGCGCCAACAAAACGCGTGCTGAACGCACACTTTGGATAGTCACAATGGAGCGGGCAATCTCCCCTTCTAGGGCGCGTTGGATACGTACTTTTTCAATGGAATGACTGGCACCAAAACCGGTATCTTTCTCCAATAACTCAAAACCCTGACCGCCGCCACGAGGCAGCCCTAGACCCGCCATTTTCAAACGCAATTCATCCACCTGCGAGGACGGCACTAAAACGGCACCTGAACCGGCATCCAGCTTATATTCCACCCCAGATTGCTGTAAACCCGACACCACAGCACTCAGCTCTCGGTCACCGAGGTTGCTATACAACAAACTATAATTGGGCGTTTGCGACCACAACACAACCGCTACACCTAAAGCGACACTCACCGCCAAAGCGACCATCACGCCAAGCTGGCGTAACATCGTATTGGTTTGAGAAACTTGTATTGCTTGCTGAGCTGGAGTAGCCATCTGTGTATACCTATTTATATTTTATATCTGAACTCGAAGGGTATCTTAGAGCAAAAGCTACATGGTCATCCGCATAACGTCCTTATACGCTTCAACCAGCTTGTTTCTGGTTTGCAACACTGTTTGAAAGGATAAATTTGCTTTTTGCATCGACACCATCACTTCAGCCAAACTGGCATCGGTCTCACCCTTTACAAACGCTGTTGATAGGGCCCCCGCTTGCTGCTGGGTTTTATTCACCGCCTCAATTGACTGGCTCAACATCGCTGAAAACTCCGTCGGTTTAGCCGCTGAGGTCTGCTCTAAAGGGCTTTTCGCTTGCGTCGACATCGCCCGCATCTGTGCTAATACACTATTAATTTCCATGTTACTCATCGTTATTCTCCTAGCAATATCGCCAATGTATAAGATCGATCCATTACGCTGGAATCCGTACCCCAGCATCTCGCATCCGCGCTATCTTATAACGCAAGGTTCTAGCGCTAATGCCCAGCCTTTCCGCGGTATTTTTACGACTTCCCTTGGCAGTAGCTAAGGTCTCAAGAATCAATTTATCTTCTACCGCCCGAACCCCTTCATTCAAGCCACTATCTGCTTCAACTTTTACCGCTGCAACGGGGGCAGCTGGCCGCCCCATCTCGAAAATCAAGTCAGTGTCAGCTATCACGCCACCATTAGCCATGATCAATGCACGCTGAATAACATTCTCCAACTCGCGAACATTGCCTTTCCAAAGGTGGTTTTCCAACTGTTTCACCGCCGATGTAGACAATACCGGCGTCGATTTTTCACCCGAATAATGCCTAACGATCATCGTTTTTGCCAACGCCGCAATATCAGCTCTACGCTCGCGTAACGGCGGGATGCTCAGCGGGAACACATTAATTCGATACAGTAAATCCTCCCGAAACTTAGCCTCATCGACCAACTCCCGCAAGTCTTTATTGGTCGTCGCCAGCACCCGCACATCGAGTGAAATTGTTTTTCTACCACCTAGGCGTTCCACTTCTTTCTCTTGCAAGACCCGCAATAACTTCGCCTGCAATAAAACATTCATTTCCGAAATTTCATCCAGTAAAATAGTCCCACCCTGCGCTTGCTCAAACTTTCCCGGTGATGCCTGATGAGCGCCGGTAAAGGCTCCCTTTTCATAACCAAACAACATCGCTTCCAGCATATTTTCAGGGATCGCGGCACAATTTATCGCGATGAAGGGCTGCTTACTACGGCTCGAGTTTTTATGAATAAAACGCGCTAACACCTCTTTCCCAGTGCCGCTTTCGCCTTGAATCAGCACCGTTGCTTCACTTTTAGCCACTCGACCGGCCAACGCCACGATGTCCTTCATACTGCTATCATTGCTCGGCAGCTCACCAAAACTACTGGCCTCTGGCGCAATAGTTTGCTCCACCCGACCAATTAAGGTCTCGACCGCCAAGGGTTTACTCAAATAATCAACCGCCCCCGCCTGAATCGCCTTAACCGCTTTTTCAACGTTGGCATGAGCCGTCATCAACAAGACCGGCAAACTCGGGAAACGCGCCTTCAAGGTTTCGAGTAATTGCTGGCCATCCATCGGCTGCATTTTTACATCACTCACGACCAAACGCGCCTGACACGACTCCAGTGCTTTTAAAGCCGCCGTACCATCTGTCACACACGTCACTTGATAACCATGCTCGCTCAATGCATCTGCCGCAACAGCTTGAAAAGACAGGTCATCTTCAACAATTAACACATCAATTTTTTTCATCATTTAGCACTCCCAGTTGGATATTCCGCACGAACAGCCTTCGGTTGATCCGTTAATGCAGTCAGTTCCATGATTGTTTTGTAGCGGTAAATAGCAGATGAACAAAGCTGTGACGCTAAGCAGCGTAAAGAACAATCAGCCAGTGGCTGAATGTATAGATTAATTAAGCACTTAGAATAGTGTTTCAACACCTCAGTAGCCGCATGAAGTGGGCTAGCGTCGTTAATCCATGTGTTTGTCGAAAATAGCGTCATTATCTGCAATCTTTTTTAAAGTTATTACAGACAATGCCAAAAACGTGCCAAGTTAATTAATCAATTAAAATCAACGACTTGCAAGCCAATAAATATACAGCGTCAAATATAAGTCGCTTAATCTGCGCGCTGAATATGGTGTTTTCGCATCTTTTCAACCAAGGTGGTACGCCGCATATTTAGCTTTTTTGCCGCATGTGCAACCACCCCAGCGCTATCATCTAGGGCCTGCTGAATGAGCGATAACTCTAAGGTGTTCAGGTGCGCCTTTAAATCCATCCCTTGCTCTGGTAACAAACCCGCCGGCGGAGCAACCGCTAAACGACTTGGCTGCGCCCCCCCATCGTCGATATCAACAGGCTCTGTAGGCAATTCATTATCAAGCAGTAAACTAGCATCCACATATTGGTGAAACTTTTCTGGCAAGTCCTTCACGTCAACCAAACCATAAGCGTGAATGATCGCTAAGCGCTCCACCATATTCGCCAGCTCCCGCACATTACCCGGCCAAGTATGTTGGCATAAGGCCATCAGCGCTGCGGAAGTGAAACGTACCGAACCTTTTTTATCTCGTTCGATGCGTTGCACGAGCTCACTCACCAACATTGGAATATCATCAACCCGATTCCTAAGCGGAGCAATCGTAATCGGGAAAACGTCCAAACGATAAAACAGGTCTTCACGAAAGTTACCGTCAACTATCTCTTGTTGCAAATCTCGATGGGTTGCGGCTAATACCCGCACATTGCACTTAATTTGTTTATTACTACCGACCCGCTCAAACACGCTTTCCTGCAATACCCTTAACAACTTGACCTGCATTTGCATCGGCATATCGCCGATTTCATCCAAAAATAAGGTGCCGCCATCGGCCAACTCGAAGCGCCCCTTCCTCGCCGTTATCGCACCGGTAAATGCGCCCTTCTCATGCCCGAACAATTCACTTTCCAGTAACTCGCCGGGTATAGCGCCGCAGTTAATCGGCACAAAGGCTTGCTCTCTACGCGTCGAATGATAATGAATATTTCTCGCCACCACTTCCTTACCCGTGCCCGACTCTCCCAGAATGAGCACCGTCGCATCAGACAGGCAAACTTGCTGGATAAGCTGGCGCACCTCCTTGATAGCCTGACTATTACCGACCAAACTCCGAAACAGCTCGGCCGCTCGTCTAGAGGTTTCCTCATTCAACGAATGCCCCGCCGACTGCAGCTTTCGGATACTATCAATAAAGTCTTGATACCTGGTCGGCCACTCCAAGGGCAGCAAATAACTCTGTAAGGCTTTCTGAATTTTTGCCGCCTTACCCTTATTATGAATATATAAAAAAGGACTTTGATTTTTATGTTCCGCGAAGAACTGATGAATATCTGCCACCGAAAAATCCACGCTCTCAGACAACAGTACCAACGATGACTCACCCTCAGTTATCGCTGCGGGTAATTGCGCGAAGCTTAGAAGCTTCACCTTATAATCGAGAAAACCCAGCACTGTTGAAATCTGCGAACAACGCGCTTCATCATTATCAATTACAAATACTTTCTGCAGCGCCATAAAAACAAACCTAATTGATTAAAGTTAAAACATTTCTGCAGTATGTCAAAAAAACGTCACTATTGCATGTTTATTCATTATTTTGTTCGCTACATTTAACTTGACAGCGCGGCGCTCAAGTCTTAGAAAGTAGGCTTCAATCCACTATTAACATAATTATCCGTGAGCAACCTTTCACTCGAGCTACTTTTTAGCCTATTAGCCCTACTTATTGTCTTATCAGCCTTCTTCTCAGGTTCAGAAACCGCACTGATGCGTTTAAACCGCTACCGATTATTACACTTAGTGAAGAATGGGCATAAGGCGGCAAAAATGGCACATAAGCTATTACAAAAACCTGATCGACTGATCGGCCTCATTCTGCTCGGCAATAACTTCATCAATATTTTTGCCTCCTCAATCTCCACCATCATCGCCTTACGTTTATATGGTGAAGCAGGCATCGCCGCCGCAGCCGGTTTACTCACCTTCGTTATTTTGATTTTTGCCGAAGTGGCACCGAAAACATGGGCCGCCAGTCACCCCGAAAAACTCGCTTTCCTCGCGTCAGCGATCTACACCCCGCTATTAAAGGCCTTGTACCCATTAGTCTGGGCGATAAACACCCTGTCGAACCTGCTGCTCAAAGCATTAAAAATAGACCCACTACACAGCTCCGAGTCATCGATGAAACACGAGGAACTGATAACGGTGGTCACCGAAGCCGGCGAACTCATTCCCAAAGCACATAAAGACATGTTAATTGGCATCTTAGACCTAGAAAAAGCCAGTGTTGAAGACATCATGACCCCGATCAGTGAAATCCACGGCATCGACCTAGACGACGACTTCAGCGAAATTAAAAAGCAGCTACTGAATGCCCCCTATTCAAACCTACCTATCTTTAATACCAATGTTGACAGTGCTCAGGCCTTTCTAAGAACTAAAGATGTATTCCCCTTACTCAACAACGAGGATTTTGACCGAGAAAAGTTAATTTTATTGCAGCGTGAAGCCTATTTCATTCCCAATAACACTTCGTTATATCAGCAACTACTTAACTTCCAGCAAAAAAAGCAACGCCTTGCCCTCGTGGTCAATGAATACGGCAACATCCTTGGACTCATTACCCTGCAAGACGTACTTGAAGAAGTCATCGGAGAATTCACTACCGACCCGTCGGATAGCTCACCGGACATTCAGAAAAAGGCCGATGGCTCATTATTTATCAGTGGCAACATCACCATCAGAGAATTAAACCGCGCGCTGGAGTTACAGTTACCGACCGATGGGCCGAAAACCCTCAACGGTCTCATTTTAGAGTACCTAGAGTCAATTCCAAAACAAGGCACCAGCCTTAAACTCTACGAATACCCCATCGAAATTGTGCAAATGGAAGGAAACACGGTAAAACTCGCCAAATTTCACCTCAATAAAGGCCTATAAAAAGCCCTCATTCCATTCTGTGATCTATACTTCAGTAAATAATGGAATATACATAATGTACAAGCTAACACTTTTTTTTCACAATAAAACGATTGATACCTTCCATCTCGATCAAGCAGAATCGACCATTGGTCGCGCCGCCGAAAATACCTTCAGCATCGACAGTTTGGCCGTTGCCCCGCAGCATTGCAAAATATCTCTGCTCGGGAATGAATGCTTTATCGAAAGCCTGAGCGAACAATTCCCTACCTTAGTCAATGGCAAGCCGATCCAACGACAAGCGCTTCAGCAGGGCGAAACGGTCAACCTAGGCAAACACACTCTACACTTATCGAGCAGCGACAACATCGACTTTTCTACACGACTCGCGGCAAGCGAGGACAACACTCAGGCAAAACAAACTGGCGAGGTAAACCCAACTAAGAGTGGCAATTTACAAATAATGAACGGTGCGGATATTGGCCGAGTCGTATCACTGAATAAGGCCGTCACCGAGCTTAAACTAGCCGACACAATCCCCGCTATCATTGCCAAACGACCCAGTGGCTATTTTATGTCACGAATGAGTGATGATATTGATATCAGTATTGATGGGCAGCCGTTGGTCACCGAAACCAAACTGGACAACAATACAAAAATTAAGATTGGCATAAACAAATATACTTTCTTTATTGAATAAGGCCCTAATATGAATACCCTCCATAATGAAAAAAGGCGCTTTGATCGAATTTTTCATGACGCAAATATTCGTTTAAAAGATCAAAGCTCGACCGAAATACAGTGCAAGCTATTAGATATCTCACTCAATGGTTGTTTAATCAGCAAGCAGCAAGAAAAACCGCTGTATAAAGTGAAGGATCGTATTAATGTGAGCATTATATTGGCCGATGAACTGGCCATTAAAACCTGCGCCCATATCGCCTTTATTGGCAATGACGACCATATTGGCCTGCAATTTGACGAAATAGACATTGATAGTGTCACCACCCTCAGGCGCTTAGTCGAACTCAATATGGGTGATAGCCTAATGTTAGAAAGAAACCTCCACGCCCTCGGCTCGGTAAAAGATACTAACCCAGACTAGAAAAACTGTAGTGCATCGCGTAACACACTAACGGGTTGAATTTCCAAGCCTTCGATACCACCCTTAGGGATATTGCCCTTAGGCGCCAAGGCGAACTTAAAACCATGTTTTGCCGCCTCTCGTAGGCGTTCCTCACCATTGGGTACTGGGCGCACCTCGCCCGACAAACCCAGTTCACCAAACACTACCCAGTCTTTTGGGATGTTTTTTGCCTTCAAGCTCGATAATAAGGCCGCTACCACCGCTAGATCCCCGCCGGTTTCCATCACCCGAAAACCACCCACAATATTCACAAAGACGTCTTGATCGACTAAAGAACACTGACCGTGCCGGTTCATAATCGCCAGCAACATGGCCAACCTGTTCTGGTCCATCCCCACCGTAACCCGCCTAGGCGCCCCTTGCCCCGCCTCATCAACCAAGGCCTGAACCTCAACCAATAACGGTCTAGAGCCTTCTCGCGTCACCATCACCACACTACCCGGAACATCTTCCTCGTGCCGAGATAAGAAGATTGCCGAGGGGTTGGCGACTTCACGCAAACCTTTTTCGGTCATCGCAAAAACGCCCAATTCATTGACCGCACCAAAACGATTTTTTATTGCTCTAATAATGCGAAAACGGCTACCGGAGTCACCTTCAAAGTACAATACCGAGTCAACCATGTGCTCCAATACACGGGGGCCAGCGATAGCACCTTCTTTAGTAACATGGCCCACCAAGAAAATAGTGGTATTGGTGCGTTTCGCAAAACGCACCAAGCGCGCTGCACACTCACGCACCTGCCCAACAGAGCCGGGTGCCGATTGTAATTCATCACTAAAAACGGTTTGAATGGAATCAATCACCAACAGATCGGCGGATATTTTTTCAGCCGTCGCCAAAATGGTTTCCAATGATATTTCACAAAGAATCTGCACTTTATCGACGGTTAACTGTAACCGACTAGCACGCATACTCACCTGCTGCGCAGATTCTTCACCGGTCACATATAGCGTATTAATCCGCTGACTTAAACTCGCCAACGCTTGTAATATCAAGGTTGATTTACCAATTCCAGGATCACCACCAATCAGAACTGCAGAACCCGGCACGATACCTCCGCCGAGCACTCGGTCCAGCTCAGCTAAACCACTATCGATACGCTCGAGCCGAGTCGATTCAACCTGTGAGAGTAACTGCACCTCCGTCGAAGAGCTGCCTTGGTCGGCATAGCCCTTAAAACGATTTTCTTTTGCTGAGCCGGAGCCTTCGCTTTCATCCATGGTATTCCAATCACCACAGTCTTGACACTGCCCAGCCCACTTAGTGCTGCTCGCACCACAGGCCGTACAGTAATAATTTTTTTTGCCCTTACTCGCCATTGCCTGCGCTCCGATAAACTCTACTCACCCGTTCAGTAATCCCACACATCAGTTCGTACGAAATGGTACCGCTGCCAGTCGCCACTTGCTCAATCGGCAAACCTTCACCCCATAACACAGCCTTATCTCCCAGCTGGATTCCAACACATTGGCTGACATCAACCGTCATCGAATCCATCGATACCCGACCGACTATAGGGGCTTGCACCCCATTGATAAGAACGGGCGTGCCTGCTTTTGCGTGCCGCGGATAACCATCCCCATAACCCGCCCCAATCGTCGCGATCAAACAGGCGCTCGGCGCGACCCAGCTGGCCCCATACCCCACGCTCTGCCCCTTAGTTAACTGCCGCAGTGAAATAACTCGGCTACTAAATGTCATCACCGGCTTGAGTTGGTCATCACTGGCTTTCCTTGCATTAAAGGGACTCCCGCCATACAGCATAATGCCCGGTCGAACCCAATGCCGTTGCGCGTATTGCCAGCCCAGCAAACCAGCCGAGTTGGCAAGACTTTGCTCGCCCGCATGCCCAGCCACACTCTCGTCAAATAAATTAATTTGCCGCTGAGTAACATCACTCGCCATATCATCAGCGCAAGAAAAGTGAGTCATCAATTTATACGGCAGACGAACCTTCGCCGATAGCTGTATTCGGTCTGCTATGCGTGATAGCTCAGCAGCTTCAATACCTAAGCGGTTCATCCCCGTATTAACTTTCAACCAAATCGAAATGGGTGAGATTCCCGTGCAAGCTTCCAGTAACTCCACTTGATACTCACTATGAACGACAGCATCTAGGTCGTAACGCGAGAACTCGCGCAACTCGCGCTCATCATTGAAGCCGGTAAGCACTAAAATTGTTTTGTCACTGCCAGCATCTCTAAGCCTAATCGCTTCATCTAAGCGAGCCACCGCAAAACCATCGGCGACATCGAGGGCCGCTGCGACCTCTAAGATTCCATGACCATAGGCGTTCGCCTTAATCACCGCCATTAATTTTGAATTCGGCGCCGCTCGCGCCGCCAGTATGAAATTATGCCTAAGCGCCGCCAAATCGATAACAACCGAAGTGCCTAAGGACATAACAGAGACACTAATAACTCATGCTGTAAATAAGCTGTCTGCTCCACTTAGTATTCATCATCCATGAACGCATCACCCGCGTAGTTTTCAAAACGGGTATATTGCCCCAAGAAAGACAAACGACAGGTGCCGATCGGCCCATTACGCTGCTTACCGATGATAATCTCCGCCACACCCTTCGACTCAGAGTCGTCGTTATACACCTCATCGCGGTAAATAAAGATAATCACGTCGGCATCCTGCTCGATACTGCCTGATTCCCTGAGGTCTGACATCACCGGACGTTTATTCGGCCGTTGCTCAAGGTTACGGTTCAGCTGCGAGAGCGCGATCACCGGCACATTCAATTCCTTCGCCAGGGCCTTCAAGGACCGCGAAATATCGGAGATTTCCGCCACTCGACTCTCACTCGCCGACGGTGACTGCATCAATTGTAAGTAATCAAGCACAATCAAACCCAGTTGCCCGTGCTCCTTCATCAAGCGCCGAGAACGAGCGCGTACTTCCATCGGGCTTAGCGCCGCCGTATCATCAATAAAAATCTTCGCCTCAGCGAGTAAGTTGATAGATGACTGCATTCGTGGCCACTCATCATCTTCCAATTGCCCTGTTCTGACGTTATGTTGGTTAATTCGCCCGAGAGACGACATCATCCGCATCGCCAATGAATCACCCGGCATCTCCATACTGAACACAGCAACCGGCATCCCGCTTTGAATACCTACATTTTCCGCCAAATTCATCGCAAAACTGGTTTTACCCATAGAAGGTCGCCCTGCCACGATAATCAAATCAGCCGGTTGTAATCCCGACATCATTGCGTCGAGATCGACAAAACCCGAGCTAACCCCAGTAATCGAACTTTGGTTTTCGTGTAATTCAGTAATCTTATCGACCGCCACCCCCAGCAGGTCTTTAATCGATTCAAAACCCTTGTCGCCTTTAGCACCTTGCTCGGCAATTTTAAATACCTTACTTTCCGCGGAGTCGAGTAATTCGTTTATATCTCGGCCTTCAGTATCGAAACCTGAGTCGGATATTTCATTACCGATATGAATCAACTGACGACGCACCGAACGTTGACGAACAATACCCGCATAACTCTGAATATTAGCCGCACTCGGCGTATCCTTAGCCAACGCACCCAAGTAAGCCAAACCACCTACCGTCTCTAACTCCCCCGCCTGACCGAGCAACTCGGAAATCGTAATCACGTCGAAGGGTTCATCTCGCTTAGCCAGCTCGGCGATGGTTTCGTAGATTAAACGGTGATCCTTGCGATAGAAATCCTCTACCGATACCTTATCGGCGACATTATCCCAACACTGGTTATCCAGCATCAAGCCACCTAAAACAGACTGCTCGGCGGCTAACGAATGGGGGGGCACGCGTAACATCTCACTTTCGTCCGCGGGCATATCGTAATCAAATTGGGGTTCAGTCATCGGCGAATCGTTAAAATTAAGTAATATTTAATTGTACAGGAGTTTTCTTCAGGCAAAAAAAAGCCGGCGTCAAGACACCGGCCTTTCTAACTTATATAAGCTTAGTCTTCAGCAACTACCGCTAATTTAAGTGTCGCGATAACGTCCGTATGCAAATGCACAGGGATTTCAAATTCGCCAACCTGCCTAATCGCACCGTCAGATAATTTAACCGCTGATTTGCTAAGTTCTACACCCGCTTCAGCACTTGCCTTAATAATGTCAGTTAAACCAACAGAACCAAACAATTTACCTTCCTCACCGGCTTGGTGAGTAATGCTTAAGCTTAACGCATTAACCGCTTCAGCTTGTTTTTGTGCTGCTGCTAAACGCTCAGCAGCCGCTTTTTCAAGATCAGCTCTACGCGCTTCAAATTCTTTAATACGATCAGGTGTCGCTAATACAGCTTTACCCGTTGGTACTAAATAGTTACGTCCAAAGCCAGCTTTCACTGACACTTTATCACCTAGGTCACCTAGGTTTGCTACTTTTTCTAGAAGAATAATGTTCATCTTACTTATCCTATATATTTTTTAAATTTAACCCAGCGTTACGTTTTTGTTATAAAGCGTTGACGCCAATTCATCCAAACATCTGACAGCCCAATCACAATTAGGGGCAATATCAAATGTGGTACAAAAAAAACCATTACATAAAAGGCAAAGAGTAGATATCCACTACTGCTTTTACTTTTAATCACCACGTGTACGACCGATATACCGACGATAAGGAACAATAATAACAACTGTATATCTAAGTTCCACATCAACTCTGCTGGCCAACCATCGAATACAACCGCGATCGCCATTAGCGCAATAAACAACACGCCGTCTCTCGGTAACAACCTAAAGCTACGAAACTCCTCATCGAAGCCGCCCGCATTAAACAACAAACCTTGCCACCAACGAGCCAATAACAGACTCATCAATATGCTCAGCAGAGTACCAGCAACGACCAAACCAGTCACATAGTGTGACCACAACTCGACTCCAACTTGCAACTCTTCGCTACTAATTGGCAAGGGTTGCTGCTCACTCAATGCAGCCAGTGCACTTTGTATGCCCGCGGCCCAAAGTTGAGCCGGATCATCAATCGCCGAATAAACACCGACAACGGCAACCATTCCTAACACCACTAAACACTCTAAGGCTAGATTTAGCTGCCTAGTTTCACGTAACACCAAGGAAACTAAATAAGCCGGCAACCACATCATTAATAAATAAGTGAAGGCCACCACAGAGGTTCCCAACACGATATAACCTATTAATGCAGTCGCTACCGTCGCGCCAATTAACACTCGTAGACCGTCGATATAACCGTTTCTCAAGGTCAGCAAGCAAACAGCCGCCACACTAATAATGACTAACGGCGGCATTAACAATGACAAAATCGCCATCGTCGCAACCACAATCGTGGCTTGCCGCCCGCCCTGCATAATAAATGATGCTAATGCTTTCATGTCAGCTGGGCCTTATTCGCGAATACTCGCGAAATACCTTTAACGTTCGTGTGCGTCGCAATATGGAATCAAAGAAAGAAAACGAGCACGCTTAATAGCGGCTGTTAACTGACGTTGATACTTTGCTTTAACACCGGTCACACGAGCAGGAATAATTTTCCCTGTCTCAGTCATGTATTCTTTTAATGTATCTAAATCTTTGTAATCAATCTCTTTAACGTTCTCTGCAGTAAAACGACAGTAACGTGGACGTCTAAAACCTTTATCAAAAGCCATCTCTATTCCTTAATCTGTAGTTGTATGAGTCTATTCTTCTGTTGCTTTTGCAACAGCAGGAGCTTCAGTTTTCTCAACTGGTTTAACGTAAGGCTTAGCCGCTTCTTTATCATTTGACTTAATCAACGGGGTCGCATCTACGTCAGCACCGTCACGACGCATAATCATGTTTCTGATTACGGCATCATTAAAGCGGAACGCGCCTTCTAACTCATCCAAAACAGCTTGGCTACATTCGATATTCATCAATGTGTAGTGAGCTTTGTGGATTTTATTGATTGGGTAAGCAAGCTGTCTTCTGCCCCAATCTTCTAAACGGTTAATTTTACCATTACCTTCTTCAATCATTGCGCTATAACGCTCGATCATCGCAGGTACTTGCGCACTTTGATCCGGGTGAACCAAAAATACAACTTCGTAATGTCTCATTTCTTCTCCTTCAGGATTAATAGCCTCCCCACTTAAGGTAGGTAAGGCAAGGATTGCAACCTCAAACAATAGCTACAATTTCGAACGCGCGATTTTACAGGGTTAACACGAGTAATTCAAGTTCACGACGCCGATACCTAGTTTTTCTTCAGCCCAGCCAGCAACGCCTTATAAAAAGATTTTAAACTCTCTTTTTCGGTCACCGTTTCTTTCGGAATAATAATCGCCGCATCCTCAGTGATATAGATATACAAGTGGCTTCTCGATTTCTCTAATTTGACGATACTGTCCCAGTTAATATGCAACTCACCCACTGGCTTAGTTTCCAACAACCCCGTATCGTTTAATTCAATACTATATTCGCCAACGACACTAGCCGCATCCTCATCGGAGATACTATCCATAATATGTTTGTAAAAACGCTTTTTTATCCAGCCAGAAACCAAGGTCGACCACAATACCCCCATGGTGATTAAAAACAGCCCCAATAAAACGTCTCGGGTTGAAGACACAATAAACACCGCGATCATCACCAGTATCGCAGGCCAAATTAACTGATGGCGGGTCAAGCTTTTGCCATAAGCGGTCGTCATTTTGGCGTGATGTTCGTTAAACTCAAATAAATCTATCTTTCTTAAGGTATAAGTAATCGTCGACACGTTTTTTCCTGCATTTAATAAAATTTACTATGGCTACTTAAACAGAACGATTCTGTCGTAGCACCTCATACAAAATAACCCCAGTGGCCACCGACACATTCAGACTTTCGACACTATCAGCCATTGGGATTTTAATTAATTGATCACACTGCTGCTGGGTTAATTGCCGCAAGCCCTTGCCCTCGGCACCCATCACAATAGCCACCGAACCGGTTAATTCGGCATCAAATACGGTCATCTCGGCTTCCCCCGCCGCACCGCTCAACCAAACTCCCGCCGATTTAAGCCATTTCAACATCCGCACCAAATTAGTCACTCGGTATACCGGCAACACATCGGCAGCACCACTGGCCACCTTACAGACCGTTGCATTCAGCCGGCAAGCATTATCTTTTGGCACAATAATGCCTTGCACACCTGCTGCTAAGGCCGTACGCAGACAAGCGCCTAGATTATGCGGGTCGGTGACTTGATCTAACACCAAGTAAAAAGCATTCCCTTCGTGCTCGGTAACGGCTTTCTTCAAGGCCTCCTCAGTCAGTTCCTGAGGCAAGCGAACGGACATCAATACTCCCTGATGGTTACCACCCGCGGAGAGCTTCTCGAGTGTTTTTTTATCGGCGTATTCGACTCGAATACCTAACTCATCAATGCTTTGTTTAATCTGCTGCAATTTCTGATCGTTACGCTGGCGATCCAACCAGACATTGAGAATTCGCCCTGGGTTTGATTTAAGCAGCGATTGCGCCGCGTGGATACCATATACCGTTTGCGTTTCCGCCATTATCGTTTATTCCTTTTAGTCTTGCTTTTAGGTTTACCCTTACTTTTAATCTTTTTACTCACTGGCTTGCGCGGCTTTTTACGCCGGCTCGACTCCGCCTGATCGTTATCCTCGGTCACCAACGCAAGGTCGATTTTTTTGTCGTCCAAATTAACCTTCACCAGCTTAACCCGTAAGCGATCACCTAGACGGAATGAGCGGTTGCTACGCTCTCCCTGTAAACGGTGCTTAGCGGCGTCGAAGTGATAATAATCATCCCCCAAGGAGGTCACGTGCACCAAACCATCGATGAACACCTTCTCTAGTTCAACAAACAAACCAAACGAAGTCACAGCAGACACCACCCCATTAAATTCATCACCAATCTTATCCATCATGAATTCACACTTCAGCCAACTGCCGACGTCGCGCGTGGCCTCATCGGCGCGGCGACTGCACTGCGAGCAATGTTCGCCAAACTGCACCATATCCGCATCGGAGTAGATGAATTTAGTCGGTTTTGAGCCCTTAATCAGGTGCTTAATCGCCCGATGGGTTAACAAATCTGGGTAACGACGAATCGGTGACGTGAAGTGCGCATACAACTCCAGGGCCAAACCAAAATGACCTTTCTGTTCGGGGCTATACATCGCCTGCGACATCGAACGCAACATCACCGTTTCAATCAGGTGCACATCAGGCCGCTGTTGAATACTGGCAATCAGCTGCTTATAGTGATGCGGTTCCGGCTCATCAGCACCGTCTAAATGTAGCCCTAACTCGCCCAAGAAACCACGTAACTTCAGCAAACGATCGACACTCGGCCCATCGTGGATTCGCAACAAATTAGGTATCTTACTTTTCACCAAGAAACGCGCGGTGGCGGCATTCGCGGCGATCATAAACACTTCGATCAAACGGTGTGCATCGTGCCGAATGACCGGCTCTATCGCCTTTATTTTACGCTGCTCATCGAACACAAAACGCGTTTCGAAGGTATCAAATTCCAGCGCACCCCGTGCATCGGCGGCATGTTTCATTAATTCATACAGGCCTCGAAGCGCCTGCAAGTCAGGCAGCAGAGCTTGATGTTTTTCGATCAAGGCCGGTGAGCTCTGATCAAAAATAGCCCCAACCTCATCATAGGTCAGACGTGCGTGCGAGTGCATCACCGCTTCATAAAAACGACTACTCTTAACCGTGCCATCCTCATCCAAACGCATCTCACAGACCATGCATAAACGGTCGACGTGAGGATTCAAACTGCATAAGCCATTCGATAGCACCTCTGGCAACATCGGAATAACCTGCTCAGGGAAATACACCGAGTTACCCCGTTCGTGGCCCTGTAGATCTATCGCACTGCCCGCTTTCACGTAATGCGCGACATCGGCGATGGCGACATAGAGCTTCCAACCTTTGGCGGTTTTTTTGCAGTATACCGCGTCATCAAAATCTCGTGCATCGGCACCATCAATGGTAACAAAGGGCAACGTCCGCAGGTCGGTTCTAGCGGCTAAATCGTCTTCATTCAGCTCCGCCTTGAAACACTGCGCCTCATCGAGCACCGCTTGCGACCACTCCGTAGGTAGGTCGTAAGAACGAATCGCCATGTCAATTTCCATTCCCGGCGCCATATGGTCGCCCATCACTTCAATCACCTTAGCGAAGGCCTGGCTACGCGCCGAAGGGTAACGCGTCATCTCCGCCATCACGATTTGACCGTCTTTCGCCCCGAGGGTTGAATCGGCAGGAATGCAAATATGCTGAAAAATACGTTTATTCTCGGCTTCCAAATGGAACACGCCCATCACGTTGAAAAAGCGCCCAACCACCGTTTTAACTTTACGCTCTAATACTTCCACCACGCGGGCTTCAATTTTTCCTTGGCGATTCAACTTGCCATGACTGGCGACAATACGGTCACCGTTCATCAGCCCACGCATTTCACGCGGCGGAATAAACATATCGTCACCGCCCGCGTCGCGTTTTAAGAAACCAAAACCATCGGCGTGGCCAATCACCAGGCCTCTTTCTAAATCTGTTTGTTCTACCAAACAGTATTGCTCTTTACGGTTAAATAACAATTCGCCAGAATGCAACATCGCCGCTAATTGTCGCGACAGCGATTTTTTGATTCGTTTCGAGTCGATGCCGAAGGCGGCAACAATTTCTAGCCAGCCTTGTGGGGCTTGTTGCGCTGCTAAAAACTCAAGCAACTGCGACTTACTGATCGATTCTGCATCGTTCAGGCTTAGCGTTTTTTCGCTGGATGTTTTTTTGTGAAATTTCTTTTTTGACACGGGATAGGGTATTAGTCAGACGAGGTCGACAAGCCTAATGCCCATCAGTACAGTTTGCAACCTTAAACGTAGCAAATACCCCCGCGCTACAGGGCTAGTTTCGGTCATTAGCGGCATATCATCGTAGCACAGCAAACCCTCACCTCGGCCGCATCGCTCGCTAGCCGACAAGCAACGACGCTTAGGCTTAAAACAATTCCACATCCCCCATGCCATCCCGAATCTCATTTAACACTTTTACGTATTCAATCTTCAGTTTATCCAATAGGGTCGTTACCTGCCGGCTCGCCTCCTCCATTGCCATAAAGTGCTGATTGGCCAGCTCATAATTTTGCTCGGCAAACGCCTCCAAGCCAGCCCCCCCCTCATTATGCACTGCCTCATGCGGCGTATCCAACTGCTGAAATGCCGGAATCCCAGCCAAATACTTCTGCCCATCCCCCGTAAAATACCATTTACCTAAACGACAATCGTGGTGACTTTTAAAGTCGGCAGGAGTTTGCTCGGACAGCCCAAACGCCACTTCATAAATTGACACTTTATACAATAGGTGGTCGGTTTTAATACTTTCGATGAAGGCCTCCCCCGTGTTTTCCCCCAGCGAATCCATCATCTGCGTCGAGATGCCCACTACGTCACCGATCGCCGTATCAATCGTATCCGCGCTAACATTCACCTCGTCAATCGAGGTGGTCATCTCGGCAAAACCTATCCGGGTTTTTTCCGCATTATCGATAATCACCGACACATACTCACGAATTTCATTGGTCGCGTCTTCGGTTTTCCCCGCCAGCGCCCGTACCTCATCGGCCACCACCGCAAAACCACGACCGTGCTCACCCGCTCTCGCCGCTTCAATCGCCGCGTTCAGCGCCAGCAGGTTAGTTTGGCTTGAAATGCTGGCGATAGTTTCGGTGAATTGCGCAATGGTTTGACTCGCCTGTTCGAGGTTATCGATCGACTCTCTATTAGCCGTCGTTTGTGCCGACAGGTGCTTTGCGCCTTGTTTAACCTCGGTCAGCAACATCGCACTTTGTTTGAACAACGACGAGGCCTCGGTGAGATGTACGTGCTCATCAAACATTTTCTGCGAACCGGCCGCCGCCTTGCCACCAATCACTCGTAATAAGTCGCTCGAGGACAGCAATAAACAACCCGACTGGTGCAACGATAACAGCCTTTTTTGCAACGTGGCTACCTCACCTTGCGCCGTGCTTAATTGCGCTCGGCTCTGCTCTAACTCGCGCTCCTTATCATCCAACTGCTGCTGCAGTACTTTAACCTCAGCAGTTGGTTGCTTATCTTCATTAGCGCTGCTTTTATCTTTAGAAAACCACATAAATCATACCCATATAGGTTATTCATCGTCCAGCATAACGGCGCATATAATCCTTCTTATACGACGCTATGCTCGACACCGAGGCTCATATTCAGCTCACACGGTACAAGCCTAACTCTTAAGATAGTTGAGATATTGGGATTTGCAATGCCCGCTTATTGGAACTTGGCTCGGCGTTTTTCACAAAAAGACCCGACCCCTTCGGCGAAATCTGGCTGCAGCATACTCAAGCGAAAATTATCCGCCTCTTCATCTAAGCGCTGCAGCAAACTAACATCAAAGGTTTGATTTAATAATGCCTTGGTTCTAGCCAATACGTCGCAGGGCCCGACACTCAGCGAACTGGCGAGCTTCAAGCTTGCCGCGTCCACTTCAGCCTTCGTCACAACTTGGTTCAGCATTCCCCAACGCTCGGCTTCTTCAGCTGAAAAACGTTTACCGGTTAACGACAGTTCCATCGCTTTCTTCTGCCCGACCGCACGCGGTAAGAAATAGGTCATGCCGCCATCTGGCGTCGTGCCAATTTTGCAATACGCCACCGAGAAGACCGCGTCATCAGCCGCCAACACCAAGTCGCAGGCCAGCATCAGACTTAAACCAAAACCCGCCACCGCGCCTTTAACACTGGCGATCACCGGTTTATCCATGCTATGTATATTAAAGATAGCCTCGTGCAATAAGGCAAACATGCCGGCAGGAAAAGCGGACTCGCCCTGTTCTTCATAGGCATCGGCTAAGGATTTAAAATAATCGATATCGCCGCCGGCCATAAAGTGATCACCGGCTCCCTTTAGGATCACGCAACGAATGCTGTCATCCTGCTTCAGCTCCTCGGTACAACGCTTCAAGTCAGCCGGCATTTCCGCACCTAATACATTCAGTTTTTCCGGCCTGTTTAGGATAAGCCAAGCTACCGCGCCTTCTCGTTCAATTCGTACAGATGACATATTGCCCCCAATCGTTTGTAAATCCACACATACTGCCGTTATTTATTTATTTTGCAAGCGCAAAATGGTCGCTGGCTACGCTCTATCGACGCTCAACACAAGCTTATACCCCATCCCGCATAACTTTTAGGTACGATGGTTAATCAACTCATACAAGCTAAACGTAGGAAACGACATGGACAGACCTTGGTTAAGCAGCTACCCCGATGGCGTTAGCGCCGATATTGATATCCAGCAATACCGCTCCGTAGTGGAGATTTTTCAACAAAGCGTCGAACAATACCCCGACCACCGTGCCTTCAGTAATTTTGGCAAAAGCCTCACATACAGCGAGTTTGAGCAAGCCAGTCGCTCGTTAGCGGCTTTTTTACAGCAGACCCTCGCGCTAAATAAAGGCGATCGAATCGCCATTATGCTGCCAAACCTGCTGCAAAACCCGGTGGCTATTTTTGCCGCATTACGAGCTGGCCTCAGCGTGGTCAACACCAATCCGCTCTATAGTGCACGTGAACTACGCCACCAATTGCAAGATTCCGGCGCGAAAGCCATTATCGTGATTGAGAATTTCGCCCATACCGTGCAAGAGGTGATCGCCGACACCGAGGTCGAGCACGTCATCGTGACAAAAATGGGCGATATGCTCGATTTCCCCAAGTCACTACTGATCAATCTGGCGGTCAAATACCTGAAAAAAATGGTCCCCAAGTACTCGCTAAAACAGGCGATTACGTTTAAACACGCACTGTTAACTGGCAGCCAACAGCATCTTGATAAGGTCTCACTGGATCACCAAGACATCGCTTTCTTGCAATATACCGGCGGCACCACCGGGGTCGCGAAGGGTGCCGTACTAAGCCATAAGAATATGGTCGCCAATATGCTGCAAGCATCGGAGTGGATTAAAAATGATGTGCGACCCGGTCAGGAAGTCATTATTACCGCGCTGCCGCTGTATCATATCTTTTCCTTGACCGCCAACGGCTTGGTCTTCATGGAAGCCGGCGCAGAAAATGTCTTAATCACCAATCCACGCGACTTTCCAGGCTTCGTAAAAGAACTAAAAAACACCCGTTTTACCGCGATTACCGGTGTTAACACCCTATTCAATGCCTTATTAAATACCCCTGGATTTGCCGATATTGATTTTTCTCAGTTGAAAATTAGCTTAGGTGGCGGCATGTCGGTGCAAGCTGCCGTTGCTGCGCAGTGGAAACAAGTGACCGGTTGCACCCTAGTCGAGGCATTTGGCCTCACCGAGACCTCGCCCGCCGCGTGCATTAACCCCTTGGACCTCAAACAATACAACGGCAGTATCGGCCTGCCCATTCCTTCCACCTACTGTCGCTTAATCGACAACGATGGACAGCCGGTCACCCCGGGTGATGCCGGCGAGCTTTGCATCAAGGGCCCACAAGTGATGCGCGAATACTGGAACCGCCCCGCAGAAAGCGCCGAGGTACTCTCTAGCGATGGCTGGTTAAAAACCGGCGATATCGCCAAGATGGATGACAATGGCTTTTTCTATATCGTCGACCGGATCAAAGACATGATTTTAGTCTCCGGTTTCAACGTTTACCCGAATGAAATTGAAAGTGTCATCGTTGAACACCCCGCCGTGCTGGAATGTGGTGTGATTGGTGTTGCCGACCCACAGTCGGGTGAAGCGGTGAAGGCCTTCGTGGTGCGCAAAGACGACAGTTTAAACGAACAAACCTTATTGAGTTACTGCAAGGAAAACCTCACCGGCTACAAAACTCCCAGCGAGATCGTCTTTATTGCGGAGCTACCCAAAACCAATGTCGGTAAGGTCTTGCGTCGAGAACTGCGCTCGTCTTCCCCTGCCAGCCTGTAGACCAAACCCAGAAGCCAGCTATACTTTGGAGGACAAGCACGCTTAACAATTAGCAGTCATACGAATCGCTACGGTTAACCAATGGAGCCACCATGAAAAGTGTTGTCATCGCTGCGTACGCTCGATCCCCGCAAACTTTCGCTTTCAAGGGCGGACTGAGCAAGGTGAGGGCCGACACGATGGCGGCCCAAGTTGTTACTGGGCTACTCGCTAAAACGGCCATCGACCCCAATACCCTAGAAGACCTCATCGTCGGCTGCGCTTTTCCCGAGGGCGAACAGGGGCTCAATATAGCGCGTTTAATCGGCCTGATGGCCGATCTCCCTCAAACGGTCAGCGGGGTCACCGTGAACCGCTTTTGTGGTTCATCCATGCAAGCCATTCATATGGCGGCCGGCGCCATTCAAATGAACGCCGGCGAGGCTTTTATCTGCGCCGGTGTCGAATCGATGAGCCGCACACCGATCGGCGGCTTCAATCCTATGCCAAACCCAGCGCTGTTTGCACGCCTGCCACAGGCTTATATCAGCATGGGCGAAACGGCCGAAAACGTCGCCGAATTATACAAACTATCGCGGCAACAACAGGATGACTTTGCCCTGCACAGCCAGCAAAAAGCCAGCGCCGCGCAACAACACGGTTATTTTGAGGATGAAATAATACCAATCAACACCACCCACGCTGACCTCCACAGCGATGACTGCATCCGCGCTAACAGCAGCCGTGAAGATTTACAGAAGCTGAAACCGGCCTTCTTGACCAACGGCACGGTGACTGCCGCCAATTCATCTCCGCTAAGTGATGGTGCCTCGGCAACCTTAGTGTGCAGTGAGGACTACGCTAAACGCCACCAGTTAACTGCCTTAGCTCGGATAAAGAGTATCGCGACGGCGGGCTGCGCACCCGAAACGATGGGGCTAGGGCCCATCCTCGCCAGCGAAAAAGCCCTCCAGCGAGCGGGTTTAGTGATCGCCGATATTGACATCGTCGAAATCAATGAAGCCTTCGCCAGCCAAGCCATTGCTTGCATTCAACAACTGAAGATAGATGATGCACGGGTCAATATCGATGGTGGTGCCATCGCCCTAGGTCACCCCTTAGGTGCGACTGGCGCGCGGATCACCGGTAAGGCGGCGGCTTTATTACAACGCAACAACAAACAATACGCACTCGCCACTCAATGCATTGGCGGTGGGCAAGGCATCGCCACTATCCTAGAGGCAATTTCATGAGTATTGAAACCGTCGCCGTTATTGGCGCCGGCGTGATGGGCGGCGGGATCGCGGCTCAAATAGCCAATGCCGGTAAAAAAGTATATTTACTGGATATAGTCCCAGACGGTGCTGACCAGCGAAACATTCTCAGCCAGCGGGCGTTAACAAAAATATTAAGTTCTCAACCCGCCGCGCTAATGCACCCGCGGAACGCAAAACATATCGTCCTAGGTAACCTTGAAGATGATTTTTGCAAGCTGGCAGAAGCCGACTGGATCATCGAGGTGGTTATCGAGCGCTTAGAGGTCAAACAAGCGCTGTACCCTCGTATCGACGCGGTGCGTAAGCCAGGCAGCATCGTGTCTTCCAATACCTCGACCTTGGCGCTGAGTGCTCTAACCGCCGGCATGAGCGATAGTTTCTGCGAAGACTTTGTGATCAGCCACTTTTTTAACCCACCGCGTTATATGCGCTTAATCGAACTGGTTGCAGGGGTACAAACCAGCGCCGACACACTCACTAAAATAAGTGCTTTTTGCGAAATACAGCTTGGCAAGAGCGTCATCCATTGCAAGGATACCCCCGGTTTTATTGCCAATCGAATTGGCGCGTATTGGATGCAAACCGCAATGTTAGAAGCATTTCGCCTAGGTCTCAGTGTGGAGCAAGCTGATGCCATCTGCGGCCCACCGCTGGGAATTCCTAAAACCGGTGTGTTTGGTTTAATGGACTTAGTGGGTATTGACCTCATGCCACAGGTGTTGTCATCAATGGTTCACGCCTTACCGGCGAACGACGCTTTTCAACAGCAAAGCAACATTCCCGAACTGATCAGAACGATGATTGCCGATGGCTATACCGGACGCAAAGGCAAGGGTGGGTTTTACCGAATAGATAAAAGCAAGGGGCAGAAATCCAAGCAATCGATCAACTTAACCAGCGGCGGTTATGCCGATAGCCAAACAGCCAAGCTTGCCTCCTTAACCCCCGCCATCGCGAAAGACCTACGTCAGCTCCTCAGCCATCCCGATATAGGCGGTCAATATGCTTGTTCGGTCTTATTGAAGGTGCTCAGCTACTCACTAAGCTTAGTGCCCGAGATCAGTGATGATATTAACGCCATTGATCGCGCAATGAAACTCGGTTATAACTGGAAATACGGCCCGTTTGAACTAGTAGATCGCTTAGGCGTCGATTGGCTGATTAAAAAATTTGAGGATCAGCAGCTCGCGGTTCCCGCCCTACTCGCTATCGCAGCCGGTAAAACGCTGTACCGTACAAATGGGCTCAGCCGACAAGGGATAAGCTTAAGCGGTGACTATATCAACATAGTCAGCAAACCGGGGGTGCTGTCGCTAACGGATATCAAACGTCAACAACAAGCCCTGCTGCATAATCCGTCGGCGAGTGTGTGGAATATCGGCGATGGTGTACTCTGCTTAGAGTTCCATAGCAAAATGAACGCCATTGACGCCGATATTTTAAGCCTCATTAATGCCAGTATCCGCCTTGTTTCAGAACACTATAAAGCCCTAGTGATTTACAACGAGGCCGATAACTTTTCTGTTGGTGCCAATATAGGCCTCGCCCTATTCGCCGCCAATGTCGCGGCCTGGTCACACATCGAGGCGATGTTAGAAAGCGGACAACAGACCTATCAGGCACTCAAACAAGCAGCTTTTCCAGTGGTCGGCGCACCATCAGGTATGGCTTTAGGCGGTGGTTGCGAAGTATTACTGCACTGCGATGCCATTCAAGCCCACGCCGAAAGTTATATCGGCCTAGTCGAAGTTGGCGTCGGTCTGATTCCTGCTTGGGGCGGCTGTACCGAGCTATTATCTCGCTGGTTATCAAACCCACGCTGCGCCAACGGGCCAATGCCGGCAATCAGTAAAGCATTTGAGTTAATTGCCACCGCTCAAGTATCACGTTCCGCTGAAGGTGCAAAAGAACAGCTGTTTTTGGCCCCCAGCGATGGCATTACGATGAACCGTGAACGTCTATTATTTGATGCCAAACACAAGGCTTTATCACTGCTAGAGGGCTATTGCCCAAAAGAAAACTTAAGCCTTGCATTGCCCGGAGCTACCGCTAAAACCGCCTTAACGCTAGCGCTTAGCGGCTTTGTGCAAACCGGCAAGGCAACGAGCTATGACGCCATCGTCGGCGAACAGCTTGCTACCGTATTAAGTGGCGATCAAGTCGACATATCTGAACCCAGTTGTAGCAGTCACCTATTAAAGCTGGAACATAACGCCTTCCTTAACTTAATTAAGCGAGATAAAACCCTCCAGCGTATCGAGCATATGCTGGAAACGGGTAAACCTCTGAGGAATTAATCATGGCTCTATTCAACACGCCTATTGATGACATCAAGTACCTAAACTGCGAATTTTTAGACCGTTCCTTATTAAAAAACAGCCCCTTGCTGAGCGAGCTCAACGATGACACCACTCAGGCTATTTTCGATGAAGCGAGCAAGGTTGCAGAAAACATCTTATTCCCATTAAACCGCAGCGGTGATGAGCAAGGCTGCTCGTATAACAAAGGCCAAGTCAAAACTCCGGATGGCTTTAAACAAGCCTACCAGCAACTAACCGCCGCAGGCTGGGGTAACTTGAACTGTAAAACAGAGCATGGCGGACAAGGACTCCCCCATTACTTGGCCAATGCGGTAGATGAAATGCTGATTGCCGGTAATATGTCGTTCACCATTTATCTAGGTTTAACCATCGGCGCTTATCACGCGATCGAGCAGTTTGCCAGCGAGGAGATAAAGGAGCAGTACCTACCCGCGATGGTATCCGGTAAATGGAGCGGCACCATGTGTCTTACCGAACCCCATTGTGGTACCGACCTTGGGTTAATTCGCAGCAATGCGATAGCCGATGACGCTGGGGCTTATAAAATAACCGGCAGTAAAATATTTATATCCGCCGGTGAACACGACCTTAGCGAGAATATTATTCATTTAGTACTCGCTAGAACACCGTCCGCACCGGCTGGAATTAAGGGAATCAGCTTATTCCTTGTCCCTAAATTCCTGCTCGACAACAAATCACAGCTCAGCCAAAAAAATAATGTCAGTTGTAGCGGACTTGAACATAAAATGGGCATCAAGGCCTCGGCGACCTGTGCGATGCAATTTGACAGCGCTACCGGTTATTTAATCGGTGACTTACATAAGGGTATGCAAGCCATGTTTGTGATGATGAACAGCGCCCGGATCCACGTCGGAATTCAAGGTTTAGCGCTGGCACACGCCTCGTATAGTGGTGCGCTAGATTACGCAAAAAACCGCTTGCAGAGCCGTTCTATCAGCGGTAGTAAATACCCCGAGTTAGCCGCAGACCCGCTCATCGTCCACCCTGACATTAGGCGCATGCTGATGACGATGAAGGCTTATACCGAAGGAGCTCGCGCCTTTAGCAGCTGGTTATCCTTTCAACTGGATGTATCACAATACTGCGACGATTTAATTCAGCGACAGCAAGCGCATGAACTGGTGTCCTTAATAACCCCAGTATTTAAGGTCTTTCTAACCGATATGGGCGAATTAGTGAGCAGTCTCGGCATCCAAGTCTATGGTGGACACGGTTATATCCGCGAAAATGGCATGGAACAGTACTTGCGAGATGCGCGTATCTGCCAGCTGTATGAGGGCAGTAACGGAATCCAAGCCTTAGACCTCATCGGCAGAAAGCTCCCCGCCCATATGGGCCGTTATTGCCGACACTTTTTCCACCCCTTATCTGCCTTTATTGACGAACATAAAAGCAATGAAAGGCTGGCAGCCTATATTAGACCCTTATCAAAATCATTCACCCGGCTACAAAATGCCAGCCTGTATATTGCCCAACAAGGGCTGACGAATCCCGAACAAGCCGCAAGCGTGGCGAGTGATTACCTTAAGTTATTTGGCCTCGTCGCCGTGGCTTATATGTGGGCGCAAATGGCTCAAAAAATCGACCACCGTCAGGGCAATATGGCTGCAGAATTTTATGACGCCAAGCTAGTCACCGGGCTATTTTATATGCAGCACTTATTGCCGCAAACCAGCGCTTTATCAGCCAGCATCATGCTCGGCGGCGACTCAGTTATGGCTTTAAAGGAGAACCAATTTTAATTCAAAGAAACAATAAAAAAGCCCTGGTAAACCAGGGCTTTGCGCTTCAAAAAGGTACTATAACTATTCTATGTCTAGCTGAATATTTTCACGGTTTTTATCAATCGTAGCACCCCCAATACCTTTCACTTTACTAAGCTCCTTCAGGCTCTTAAAGGCTCCATGCTGCTCTCTATATAAAACAATCGCGCCAGCCTTCGCTGTACCCACACCCTTTAGCTCTTGCGCAATTTGTTCCGCAGCAGCGGTATTAACATTAACCGCCGCAGCCGATAGTGAAACTCCTAAGCAGCACAGCCCCGCAAGTAATTTGATTCGATATTTCATAAACGTCCCTTTTAGTTAAGAAAAAAACATATTACGACCACCGAGCAATTATTCTATCTACGCGTTAAAAATTAAATAAGCATATGCTGAATGTTGTGTAAGCCATAGCTTAGTCCTTATCGCTCATGCTAAACACGGTTCGCTCTCCCCCCACTGCTTACAGCTCGGACAACACCAATTTAGGTTGCTCGAGGTGAACCCACACTGCTGGCATTGAAAACTGGAAATATCATCATCAAGCTGTTTAAGAACACCACAAAGAAAAGCGTCCTCCGCGCCTACAGAATCGACTAAAGCCAGCCGTGCATACAGTTTTAAATAGTTATGTTGCACAGATTTCGCCAATCTATCGCGCATAAACTTTACCGCCTCAACACGCCCCTCTTTTACCAGTAAGGCTTCAACAAAGCGTTGCAACACCAAACTTGACGCATGTGTCGCTTGTAACTCCTCTAAGAAGTCGCATTTTTGCTTCGCTTTCCCTAGCCGGTCAAAACAATCTATCAACATATCTAGGTAGACTGGGGTAAAACGCGGGTCTTGCTCGTCGATCTTCATCAACACCTTTAGCGCAGATTTATAATCGTCGGTCGCCATTAAAATTTCGGCGCTAAGTACATTCGCTCGTATGCATAAGGGGTCTATCTTTAATGCTTTTCGCAGATAAGTTGTCGCAGCATTAATGTCTTCTTGCTGATTCTCCAGCGCCATCTCGCAGTATAAATGTGCGAGTATGACAGGGGTTTTAGTCTGACTGATAAGTTCAAGCTTTAAGGCGTACTCGATCGCCTTTAGCCATTCTTTTTCTTGTTGAAAAATTGCCAATAGCTGTTTAATAGCGGTCGCCTCATGTGACTTCACCGCCTCAAGCTCTAAGTAAATATTCTCTGCTCGGTCTAACAGACCAGCACGCATATAATCCAAGCCCAGCTCATTGAGTACTGAGAAACGCGTTTCTTCGGTAATTTGCGGTCTGGCAATAAGGTTTTGATGAATACGGATGGACTTTTCCACCTCTCCCCGTTGCCTAAATAAAGTGCCGAGCGCCAAGTGAATATCGAGTGTTTCATCATCGACCTCTAGTAGGTCAATAAAAACATCGATGGCCTTATCTGGCTGCTCATTTAATAAATAATTTAAACCTTTGAAATATCCTGCCTGCTCACTCGCCGAAGATTTCGCGGGTAGATGATAATGCTTATATGCAAAGTACCACCCACTGGCAGCAGCAAATGGCAACAACAAGAGGAGTAGTTGAGGCACTTAGTTAATACGCTTGACGGGGGATGTTCTTAAACTAGAAACTTCTTTTTCACTCAGCCGCGCACGCCTCGATAAAGAAGAGTTACGCTGCCTTAACAGCAAATTACTCCAAACCTTAGTACTAAGTCCAATGAGCGTTCCGCTAATAAATGCTATCAATAAGGCAAATGATAATGGCAGTTCAATCCAGCCATAATAATAATTTATATTAATCGGCGCTGAATTCAAAATAGATAACACAAAGCCAAGCACTAAAAATACAACAAATAATGTGACGTATAAAACTCTCATATTCAGCCTCTAAAAGTGGTTTACTGCTGTGACGATTATAACAAGACTCGCTCGTGTTTATTTTACTAGGCATAAAAAAAGCCCCTTATCAGGAGCTTTTTTTATTATTTAATTCGATACTGGTCTTTAGCATCATCAACCCGAGTTCGCAGTTCTTTCCCCGGTTTGAAGTGCGGCACATATTTTCCAGACAAGGCCACCGATTCACCATTTTTAGGGTTTCGACCTATTCTTGGTGGGCGGTAGTGTAAAGAGAAACTACCAAATCCGCGGATTTCGATTCTATCACCCGAAGCTAACGCTCGGCTCATACTCTCGAGCACACACTTTATGGCTAATTCAACGTCCTTATATGGAAGATGTACTTGCTGCTCTGCTAATTTTTCGATTAATTCTGATTTTGTCACGTGTCACCTAAACTGAAGTAAGGCGGGAAATTGACTTCCCGCCTACTTGTAAACAGTCTTACTTATCTTTCATCGAGTTTTTGAAGATATCACCTAGAGTCGGTGCGCTAGCATTTTGTGATGAGTAATCACTCAATACAGCTTTCTCTTCATCATCGTCTTTCGCTTTAATAGACAAGTTCAGTGTTTTGCTCTTACGATCAATACCAATAAATTTAGCTTCAATAGCTTCGCCTTCAGTAAGGATAGTTCTTGCATCTTCAACGCGCTCACGGCTTAATTCAGAAGCACGTAAGTAACCTTCGATACCATCAGCCAAGACAATAACAGCTCCTTTAGCATCAACTTCTTTCACAGTACCCTTAACCAGGCTGTTTTTCTCGTTAGCGCCCAAGAACTCTTGGAATGGGTCCTGTTCAAGCTGTTTGATACCGAGTGAAATTCTTTCACGTTCAGAATCAATAGCAAGAATAACCGTTTCGATTTCCATGCCTTTCTTGTATTTCAATAGGTCTTCTTCACCTTTGTCATCCCATGAGATGTCAGATAAATGAACCAAACCATCAATTTCGCCATCCAAGCCGATAAATACACCAAAGTCAGTAATTGACTTGATAAGGCCTTTGATTTTGTCGCCTTTTCTGTGAATTGCTGAGAAGTCTTCCCAAGGGTTGCCTTTACACTGCTTCATACCTAATGAGATACGACGACGTGTATCGTCAATTTCAAGAACCATAACTTCAACTTCATCACCCAACGATACAACTTTTGCAGGGTTAACGTTTTTGTTAGTCCAATCCATTTCAGAAACGTGAACCAAACCTTCAATGCCGTCTTCGATTTCAATAAAGCAACCGTAGTCAGTTAGGTTTGTTACACGACCCATTAAACGTGAGTTTACTGGGTAACGATCTAAGATGTTCACCCAAGGATCTTCACCCAATTGTTTCATGCCCAGTGATACACGTTTCTTCTCTTCGTCGTAACGTAATACCAATACTTCGATATCTTGGCCGATTTCAATAACTTCAGAAGGATGCTTAACACGCTTCCAAGCCATATCAGTAATGTGCAATAGACCATCTACACCACCAAGATCGATAAACGCGCCGTAATCGGTTAGGTTTTTCACCATACCTTTCAAGATAGCGCCTTCTTTCAAGTTTTCTAACAATGCTTCACGTTCTGCACTGTATTCTGTTTCAAGCACCGCACGACGAGAAACCACAACGTTGTTGCGTTTTTCATCAAGCTTGATAACTTTAAATTCTAGATCTTTACCTTCTAAGAAGGTTGTATCTCTTAAAGGACGAACGTCAACCAATGAACCAGGTAAGAAGCCACTTAAGCCGCCCACTTCCACAGTGAAACCACCGCGTACTTTGCCTGTAATAACACCAGTAACTGTTTCTTTTTCTTCAGCTGCTTTTTCTAAGAATCTCCATGCGGCAGCTTTCTTAGCTTTATCTCTCGACAAGAGGGTTGCGCCTAGACCATCTTCGATCATGTCTAAAACAACTTCAACTTCGTCGCCGATAGCAACTTCAAGCTCACCGTTGCTGCTAACAAACTGCCAGCGTGGAATGTTGCCTTCTGATTTTAGACCAGCGTTTACGATAACGGTATCGTTCGTAATATCGATAACTTGGCCAGTAATTAGGGTACCAGGTATTAACTCAGCTGCTCTGATACTCTCTTCAAATAGTTCTGCGAAATTTTCGCTCATGACGTTCTCTTTATGTATTTTCAAAGACCCGAAAGTCTTTAAAGGGTTAGGTTTATAATAAGGTTTGAACGCGCTAGGCCCAAACCGCTTTCAGTTTGTTACTCGTTAATGTTATTACAACGATTGCAGAACGACTTGTACGACCTCAGCAATGCTTTTCGACGAAGAGTCGATTTGCAGTGCACCCTCAGGAACGACTAAAGGGGACGCCGTACGATTTTTATCCCGCGAATCACGCTGTTCTATTTCATCAATAACATCCCGCAGAATAGCATCTATTCCTTTCTCCATCAACTGCTTATAACGCCTTTTTCCGCGTTCTTCGGCACTCGCGGTTAAGTACACCTTATGCTGCGCCTGTGTAAAAACCACACTACCCATATCTCGCCCATCGGCCACTAGGCCCGGCTTTTGCTGAAAAGACTGCTGCTTCAGTAATAAACCATGTCGAACTTTCGGGTACACCGCAATAATAGACGCCACTCGCCCAACATCTTCTGTTTGTAATTGCTGCTGAACCTCCACCCCATCGAGGAAGACCCCCCAGCAATTATCTTCATTACGCTTAAATTCCAAATCAATTTCTGCAATTAAGCCGGCGACCTTATCTTCATCATGAATATCAACATGCCGTTCAATCGCGGCGATGCCCAATGCACGATAGATTGCCCCGCTATCTAAATAATGCCAGCCCAATTGCTCTGCAAGTAGCTTACAAATAGTCCCCTTACCCGAACCACTCGGTCCATCGACCGTGATGACCGGTATCACCTCTGCTTGCTGATTCATTTTGCGCTCAGCTCAAAACCACAACCCGCCGCCAAGGTGACAAAAGAAGGAAAGGAAGTACTCACGTTCTCGCAATTATTAATCGTAATCGCGCCCTCGGCCTGCAATCCGGCTACCGCAAAGGCCATTGCAATTCGGTGGTCATCAAAACTTTCTATCTCGCCACCCGCTACCTTACCGCCATTAATAATCATCCCGTCGGGAGTTGCTTCAGCGTCGACACCTAAGGACAATAAACCGTCGGCCATCGTTTGAATTCTATCGCTTTCTTTAACACGTAATTCTTCGGCTCCAGTGACCACCGTTTGCCCGTCCGCATAAGCGGCCGCCACAAAAATAACCGGAAATTCATCAATCGCCAAAGCAACCAACTCATCTGGCACCGCAATACCTTTTAATTGACTGCTTTGCACACGAATATCGGCAACTTTTTCACCACCGACGATGCGCTCGTTTAATACGCTGATCTTGCCACCCATTTGTAACAAGATATCAATGACCCCAGTACGCGTTGGGTTAATACCGACGTGCTGTAAGGTGATATCTGAATTAGGCGTAATACAGCCCGCAACCAAGAAAAAAGCCGCTGATGAAATATCCGCTGGTACATCGATCGTCGTTGCTTGTAATGTACCACCGCCTTGAACTGATACGGTGTCGCCATCGGTAGTAACGGGGTAACCAAACCCACGCAACATTTGTTCGGTGTGGTCTCGCGTTACCGCGGGTTCGATCACCGTGGTGGTGCCCTCGGCATATAAACCCGCCAATAATAAACAGGATTTCACTTGCGCACTGCCCATCGGCATCTTGTATTCAATACCCGCTAAAGGGGCTCCGCCAGATATTTTTAATGGCGAAGTACCTTTTTCCGTACTCTCAACCTTCGCCCCCATCAGCGCCAAAGGATCTAATACTCGGCGCATCGGACGTTTCGTCAACGAGGCATCCCCAGTGAGTACGCTATCAAAGTCTTGTCCGGCAAGAATACCTGACAATAAGCGCATCGATGTGCCTGAGTTACCGACATATAAGTCTGCGGATGGTTTTTTCAAACCGTGTAAGCCAACCCCGTGCACGCGCAAACAACCCGTCGCAGGGCGCTCGATTTTCACCCCCATGCTCTGGAAGGTTTTGAGTGTTGCCAAGGCATCTTCGGCTTCTAAAAAGCCACTCACCTCGGTGACGCCTTCGGCTAAACTACCCAACATCACCGAACGGTGTGAGATTGACTTATCGCCAGGCACCCGAAAGGTCCCCGTTAAGCCCTTACTTGGGTTTGATATCATTGTATTCATGGTTAATTACGTCTCTTGAAGGTTTAAATAATACTCTCGTGCGCCTTGAGCGGATTTGAATATATCAAGCAAGCCTTGTTTATCATTCGCTTCAATCAAGCCGACTATTTGCTGATTGATCTGCGCTAAATCTTGCATTAATTTGACTAATTGCGAACCATTCGCCAAACAAATATCTGACCACATTTCAGGGTCGCTAGAAGCTATACGCGTAAAGTCTTTAAAGCCACCCGCCGCATACTCAAAGATCTCTCGCTCATCTTGTTTGTTTTTTAATAGCTCGACTAATGAATAGGCCAAAACATGCGGTAAATGACTGGTCGCGGCAAACACCTCATCGTGGTGCTGCACATCCATCATTGATACTTTGGCGCCCATTGATTGCCACCACCCCTCACACGCTTCTGTAGCCCAGGCGGCGGTCTGTTTTTCGGCGGTTATTATTGCTCGCTTGCCGATAAACAAATCTTTTTTTGACGCTTCAACACCACTGTTCTCTGAGCCAGCAATCGGGTGCGCGGCAACAAAGTTAGCAGGTACTTGCTTAAAAACGGATTTCAGCGCATCAACCACGCTTTGCTTGGTGCTACCGGCATCGGTATACAGGCATTGCTCTGACCAAACCGGTTCCAATTGCTTAAAAATGGTTTCGAATGTCCCGACCGGCGTACACAGCACAACTAGATCGGCACCATCAACAGCGGTTGCGATATCAAGCTCGTAGCGATCAATAACACCTAACTCAACCGCACGCTGTAAATTCGGCGTTTGCCGGCCCACCCCAACAATTTCTTGGGCTAAACCATTCGCTCGCGACGCTCTTGCGATAGAGCCACCAATCAGCCCTACACCGATAATGCATATTTTTTTAAACACTCGGCAACACCTTTTCGAGCGCTTCCAACAAGGCCATATTTTGTTCCGCTAGGCCGACCGACACACGCAAGTGTCGAGGCATATTATAAGCGGCAACGGGGCGCACAATAACACCCTGCTTCAACAAACCCTGATACACATCGGCTGAATTGTCACCAACTTCAACACAGATAAAGTTACCGACAGAGGGGATATAGGTTAAACCCAGTCGATCAAAGCCATCTGCCAACTGCTGCAAACCTTGCTGATTGAGCTCTCGGCTTTGTTCGATATAAGCTTGGTCGCTCAATGCTGCTTCGGCTGCCGCCAAGGCAATTGAGTTCACATTAAACGGCTGACGGATTCTATTAAGCAAATCGGCCACGGCTGGCTGACTAACCGCATATCCCACCCGTAAACCAGCTAAACCATAGGCTTTCGAAAAAGTACGAGTAATAATCAAATTGGGGTACTGCGCCAACCATTGCATTGAATCAAACCCAGTTGCAGGCTGTAAATATTCACAATAAGCTTCATCCAGTACCACCACAATATGTTTCGGTACACTGGCGATAAACGTTTCTAATTCGGCGGGGTCTAACCACGTGCCCGTCGGGTTGTTTGGATTGGCAATAAAGATCACCGCGGTTTTATCCGTCAGCAACTCCGCCATTGTCGCTAAATCATGGCCATAAGCATCATCCCCACCGAGTGGCTTTGCTTTGGCTACCCGAGCAGTCGCATTAACCGCTTGGGTCGCAATCGCATAAACGACAAAAGCGTACTCTGAAAATATCGCTTCACGCCCTTCGCTTAAAAACACCCGCGCAATAATATCCAAGACATCATTAGAGCCATTACCTAAGGTAATCATTTCACTCGTAATGCCGTGTTTATTGGCTAAGGCTTGTTTTAACGCAAAACCATTGCCATCGGGATAAAGAGAGACTTCATCGATGGATTTCTCAATTGCTTGTTTAACAAGTAAGCTCGGGCCTAATGGGTTCTCGTTAGAAGCCAGTTTAACGATGTTCGTTAAACCAAGTTCGCGTTCTAACTCATCTATAGGTTTACCGGGCTGGTAAGGTAACAGCGCCTTAACAGCATCGAGTGCTAAGTCACAGGGGGTATTTATTGTAGACATAGTAATGACTCACTATATTAAGTACGTTAGCTAATTAAATAACGGCTCTCGGGTATGACCCTAAGACTTTAAGTGCGTTAACGTTCGGTTCAAGTTCTTGCAATACGGCGGCCACATTGGAATCATCTTGATGCCCATCAATATCGACAAAAAACACGTATTCCCAAGCACCCTGACGGGTGGGTCTAGACTCAATTTTATTTAGGCTGATTCCGGCATAGGCAAACGGGGCTAATACACCTTGCAAGGCACCCGCCACATTTTTAGTCGAAATCATCATGCTGGTTTTATCGTCGCCACTGGCCGGCACATGCTGCTTACCAATCACTAAAAAGCGCGTTGTATTATGCTGCTCATCTTCGATGTGGCTGGATAATTTTGTTAGCTGATACATCTCCGCCGCCATTTCACCCGCTATCGCCGCGACACCCGTTTCAGCTGCCGCCATACGAGCCGCTTCAGCATTACTACTAACCGCCACCGTTTCCACATCGGGTAGATGTGACTGCAACCATTGACGACACTGGCCAAGGGATTGCTGATGAGAATACACGAGCTTTATCTGCTGTAAAGACTCAACGTTAGACATGAGGTGATGATGAATTCGCAACTCAACTTCGCCACAAATCTGTAAGGAGGTATTCATGAAGGTATCTAGGGTATGACTAATAACACCTTCGGTTGAGTTTTCCACCGGCACGACACCATAATTTGCCTCACCGTTTTCAACCGCTTGGAAGACATTAGCGATACTCGTCGTTTCAAGTGTATTAACTGCATGCCCAAAGTGCTTTAACCCCGCTTCTTGGGTGAAAGTACCCGCCGGCCCTAAGAAAGCCACTGTTAATGGTTTTTCTAGCGCCAAGCAGGCTGACATCAATTCACGATAAATCTTAGCAACGTGCTCATCTTGTAATGGCCCTTGGTTTTTATCTTGCACCCGCCGTAAAACCGAGGCTTCACGGTCAGGGCGATAAAAGTCAGCACTTTCACCAGCGGCAATTTTTACCGTCGCCACCTCTTTTGCTAAGCCCGCACGCTTATTAAAAAGTGTTAATAATTCACTATCCAGTTGATCGATAGCATCTCTTAGCTCGGGTAATGTCTTACCAACACTCATATACAGTCCTAAATAGCTCTAACGGATAAAACACCTTCAATCGCTTTGATTTGCTGAACAACGTCTTCCGTTATTTCAGTATCAACATCAAGCAATGTGTATGCAATATCACCACGTGATTTATTTAGCAGGTCTAAAATATTGTGGCCTGTTTCTGCCAACACGCTAGAAATCTGCCCCACCATATTGGGTACGTTAGAGTTTGCAATCGCTAAACGGAAACCAGTAACACGCGGCATTTTTACCGCTGGAAAGTTAACAGAGTTGGTAATATTGCCATTCTCTAAGAAGTCTTTTAACTGATTAGCAATCATCACCGCACAGTTTTCTTCAGCTTCGGCGGTTGATGCACCTAAGTGAGGTAAGGTAATCACACGCGGGTGATCTTTCAATAAGTTACTTGGGAAATCACAGATATACGCATAAAGCTTACCTGAGTCTAAGGCTGCAACCACGTCTTCATCGTTAACGATGCCATTTCTTGAGAAGTTCAAGATGATCGCATTATCATTCATCGTCGCCAAACGTCTGGCGTTGATTAAGTCCTTAGTTGCATCATTTAACGGTACGTGAACCGTCACAAAGTCTGAACGCGATAATAACTCATCAACCGTATTAGCTGACTCAATTGATGATGATAACTGCCATGCACGCTCAACAGTAATCGCTGGGTCAAAACCAACAACGTCCATACCGAGGCCTTGTGCAGCATTCGCCACCGAAGTACCAATCGCCCCAAGACCAATAACACCTAAAGTACGACCGGGTAATTCAAAACCCACGAAGTTCTTTTTAATCTGTTCAACTTCTTTCGCGATTGACTCGTCACTACCTTCAAGCTTCTTAGCACTTTCCCAAGCTTGGCAAATATTACGACAACCCAATAACATACCCGTTAATACGAGCTCTTTAACCGCATTGGCATTCGCGCCAGGCGCATTAAATACAGGAACCCCAAGCGCGCTCATTTTTTCAATTGGGATGTTATTCACCCCAGCGCCAGCACGGCCAATAGCCAGTACACTCTCAGGAATAACCGCATCGTGTAATTTTAATGAACGCAACATATACGCATCAGGAGACTGAAGTTCTGACGCTACTTCATATTTCTCTCTTGGGAATTTTTCCAAGCCTTTCACTGAGATGTTATTCAATGTTTGAATTTTATACATTTTACTAACCTTTAATATTTTCTAAATTGATTTTATGCTTTGGTTCTTTCAAACTCAGCCATCATGCTAAT
>Ga0209826_1000104_pt1 | contig 55694 bp, 57 predicted proteins | sample GOMGulsemesocosm_5_FD_184637 | JGI IMG/M metagenome (GOLD analysis project Ga0209826, IMG submission 184637) | Methane-oxidizing microbial communities from mesocosms in the Gulf of Mexico - GOM15C Gulf of Mexico (SPAdes) (version 2) | ecosystem: Environmental > Aquatic > Marine > Cold seeps...
CCCCACCCCAAAAATAGAGCCCCCGCTGCAATTCAGGTTCAGGCTTACCCAGCACCGCAAATTTTAGACGCCCCACAAGGCCAACATCATTTATGGCCTGCCCCCTCTCGTGGGAGGCCACAAGACGCTCATACAGGTCCTGCAGCAATTCAACAGCCCGCTCTTGCGCAGGGTCATAGTTAAAGCCGTCTTTATTGAGGTCGCGGCGGTAGCGCTCAAGTGGGGTGCCATTCATGTCTTATCTCTTCATCAATCAAAGGGAAGCCATGCTCCCCAACGCCTGCTTAGCAAGCTATTCATATAAAGCCCAGGGAATGCCAGCATACAACCGAGCAATCCCACCAGAGGCGGCACACTCTAGCCATGCACCCCCAGCAGCGCAACCTTCCACAGACCCTCAGAGCAGATCGCTGCGCAATTGCTCACTTAAGTCACGTTTCATGTCCACCAAAAAGCCATGAAAAAAGTGACTCGCTGACCCATAACGCAACACAGAAACAGCGCCCACCAACGCCTGCACCCAATGTAGAAGCCCCTCAACATCCACTAACTCATCCTGCCCAGCCACCACGACAGACACCGGCGCAGAAAACTGGCCATCGCGGTCATAGGGGTAACGCTCTACCGGTGGCGCAACCAAAACCAAGTGCGCCAATTCTGCACCAAGAAAGTGGGAGCCCTGAGCCGCAACGGAAGAACCAAAAGAAAAACCAGCCAACAGCAACCTAGCACTGGGGTAGCGCTCCTGAGCCCACTCAACCACCGCCAACAGATCATCCACCTCGCCAACAGCGTGGTCATGTAGGCCTCCACTCTCACCCACTCCACGGAAATTAAAGCGCACGACAGGCACACCAAGGTCGCGATATGTACGCACCAGCGTGCTGACAACTTTATTGTCCATTGTCCCACCATGCAGTGGATGCGGATGGCACACCACAGCTACATAACCGCGACCAAACAGCGGGCCTTTATCACTTGGGGCTGTCGCTATCAGCTCTAACCCTCCCACCGCACCATCAATCACTTGTCGCCGCTCAACACCTTCAAACACCATCCCACCTCACCCCTAAAGCTCATTACGCCACCACCCAAGCACTCCATTTTACGCATTCATTACGTAAGCGGCAGTTTTTTACAGCGCTAACCCTGAAAAGCCTTATAATGAAAATGGATGTTATAACCAGAGACTGGAGATAACCCCCTTAAACCGCGACCATCTCGTTATCGCACAGTCGAGTTTGGCTCAGCACACGTTAGTGCGCCGCCAGCAGTATGCTCACAAGAGGAAATCACCGTGTACTCACTAAGTGTATTAATCGTTACCGCCCTAGCCGCACTGATAATCGGCGCCGTCATAGGAGCCATAGGCGTTAAGACCATGAGCCCCGAACAGCAGCGCAGTCGCGACATGGAAAGCCGTCTCGCCAAAGCCGAATCGCAGCTCAGCGACTACCAAAATCAGGTTTCCGAGCACTTTGCTGACACATCCCAGCTGGTGAACGACCTCACCCAGAGCTATCAAAACGTTCATGAGTATTTGGCCAACAGCGCCCTAAAACTGGCGAACCCAGACCTCAGCCGCCAGCTACTTGAGGCTGGTGACGGCACACTAAAACCTGCTGAGGCACAGAAAACGGAAGCTGAAGTAATTGCCCCAGCCCGCGACTGGGCACCGCGCGAACCAGGCCAGAAGGGTCAGCTCAGCGAGGATTTCAACCTCAGCGAAGCAGACAAACCACAAACAGAAAAAGTTTAAAATATTTGGGGCCACAAAGCCCCTTTTGGAGCACCACTTGCCCCCTTCGAGCCCAAGTAATAATCGCTGGATTAGCTATTTAAGCTGGCCTACTGCCTGTGGGCTGCTACTGGGATTGCTCATCATGCTGTTGCTGCAAAACCAGCAACTAAGCGCCAACACCAACGGCACGGACAGGGGCTTCAGCCTTAAGTCCCTAAGCCCTAGCAGCGAATTTCAATCCCCCGTTTCTTATGCCGATGCTGTCTCGAATGCAGCTCCCTCAGTCGTAAACATTTACACCCGCACAAAGCTCAAGCGCCAACGACACCCATTATTTGAAGACCCGCTATTTCGCCACTTTTTCAAAAATTCCAATCAACCCCAACAAGAACGCATGCAGTCCGCACTTGGCTCTGGCGTCATCATCAGCGAAAAAGGCTATATCTTAACCAACAACCACGTTATAGCCGACGCTGATGAAATAGTGGTCTTACTCACTGATGGTCGTGAGGCCATGGCCCAGAAGGTCGGCACAGACCCTGACAGCGACCTAGCTGTCCTAAAAATTGCACTCAACAACCTCAAAGCCATCACCGTCGGCACACCCAGTAACGCCAAAGTTGGCGATGTAGTATTAGCGATTGGCAACCCCTTCGGCGTAGGGCAAACCGTCACTCAGGGTATTATCAGCGCAACGGGCCGTTACGGGCTCGGTATCAACACCTATGAAAATTACCTGCAAACCGATGCTGCCATTAATCCTGGCAACTCCGGCGGCGCACTTATAGATGCCTACGGCAATCTGCTGGGCATCAACACAGCAATATTGGACAAAACGGGATACTCCGTTGGCATTGGCTTCGCCATACCCGCAGACACGGCCGTCAGCGCCCTTGAGGACATTGTCACCCACGGACAGGTTGTTCGTGGCTGGCTTGGCATAGAAGCCCAGCAACTCAGCCAAACAGCGGCCAAAAAACTACAACTGAGCACTCGCAATGGCGTCATAGTCACGGCCATCTACAACGGCGGCCCAGCACATCAAGCAGGACTACAACCCGGTGACATCATTCTGCGGATCAATGAGCTCTGGGTCAGCGATGGCCGCCTAAGCATGAATCAAGTCGCCGCGCGCCGACCAGGCGACAAAGTAAAAGTCACCATACTGCGTCAAGGCGAACAAAAAACCGTCACAGCCACCCTCGGCACCAAACCTAAAAGCAACTAATCAGGCAAAAAAAAGGCGCTCACCAAGTGGGAGCGCCTCTTTATTAATGCCCTAGTAGCCCCCCTATTGACCCGAACGATCAGCCGCTAATAGGGCCGCCGCGTCAATACCCGCCTCATCCACAGCCCTAATTCGGTATTCCGCTGAGCGCGCGTGCGCCTCAAGTGATTCACCACGCGCCAATACGGAAGCCACCTTACCCAACTCAGAAGCACCCTGAGCCGAGCAATTAATGATTGAGCTGCGCTTTTGGAAGTCGTAAACACCCAGCGGCGAAGAAAAGCGCGCGGTGCCCGAGGTCGGCAATACATGATTAGGGCCCGCACAGTAGTCTCCCAGCGCCTCTGCGGTATAGCGCCCCATAAAGATAGCACCCGCATGGCGGATTTTCGGCAGTAAAGCCTCAGGGTTCTCGACGGACAACTCTAGGTGCTCCGGCGCAATACGATTTATCACCGCAACCGCCTGCTCAAGGTCCTCCACCAGAATAAACGCACCACGCTCCTCTATGGAGACTCGGGCAATCGACTCACGCGCCAGCGTCGGCAATAACTTATCCACAGACGCCTGCACCTCCTCAAGGAAGTCGGCATCGGTTGAGACCAAGATAGACTGAGCCTGCTCGTCGTGCTCGGCCTGACTAAACAAGTCCATCGCAATCCAGTCAGGGTTAGTCCCGCCGTCACAAACCACCAGTATCTCCGATGGCCCCGCAATCATATCGATGGCCACAGCGCCAAAAACAGCACGCTTGGCCGTCGCCACAAAAATATTACCCGGTCCGACAATCTTATCGACCTTAGGGACATGCTCTGTACCGTAAGCCAAGGCCGCAATTGCCTGAGCACCACCCACCGTAATAACCTTGTCTACGCCCGCAATGGCGGCTGCAGCAAAGACCATGTCACTCACCTCACCTTTCGGTGTCGGCACCACCATGATAATTTCATCCACGCCCGCAACCTTTGCAGGGATCGCGTTCATAAGCACTGATGACGGGTAAGACGCTTTGCCGCCCGGCACATACAAACCAACACGTTCCATGGCGGTCACCTGCTGCCCCAAGACCGTGCCGTCAGGTTCGGTATAAGACCAAGAGTCCTGCTTCTGGTGCTCGTGGTAGATACGCACACGCTGCGCCGCCGTTTCTAGCGCTACCCGCTGCTCATCAGTGATGCGCGCTAAAGAAGCATCCAAGCGCTCAGCAGGAATCACCAGATCCGACACGCTCGTCGCGCCCAGCTCATCAAATTGATTGCTGTATTTCAGTAACGCTGCATCACCATGAGCTTTCACATCCGCCAGAATAGTGGCAACGGTCTCGGCCACCTGCTGATTTGAAACAGACTCCCAAGCCAACAAAGCCTGCAAACGTGACTCAAAATCATCACTGCTGGCGTCTAGGCGAGCAATTGGGGTTGCTTGGTTCATTTCATGCACTCTACAATCGTTTACAACTTCGGGCGGATAAATAACACACACCACACAAACAAATAAGGCTGGGGACAGAAAACCATCACCAGCCTTACCCAGTATAGGGCCAGAGGCCCTGCAATAACGCTTAGGCGTCTGCGGCTGCTTTCACCGCACTGATCACTGCCTGAATACGCTCATGCTTCATTTTCATGGACGCCTTGTTTACGATCAAGCGAGAACTGATGTCGGCGATAAACTCCCGCTCCTCAAGGCCGTTCGCGCGCAGAGTATTGCCCGTATCGACAATATCGACGATCTCATCCGCTAGGTCCATCAGTGGCGCTAACTCCATGGCCCCGTAGAGCTTAATAATATCGACCTGACGCCCCTGGGTTGCGTAGTAGCGCTTAGCGACATTAACGTACTTAGTCGCCACTTTAATACGACCCGGCTTGGTGACAATACCTTTAACACCAGCTGTCATCAGCTTGCAGTAAGCAATCTTCAAATCAACAGGTTCGTACAAGCCAGTACAACCACTTTCCATCAAAGTATCTTTGCCCGCCACACCGATATCCGCAGCGCCATGCTGGACATAAGTGGGGACATCACTGCCTCGCAGCACCAACAGGCGCACATCCGGCAGATTCGTTTCAAACTGCAGCTTGCGGCTCTTACTGATATCTTCTGCAGGCACGATGCCCGCAGCCGCCAACAACGGCAAGGTTTCTTTAAGGATACGCCCCTTGGTCAAGGCGATCGTTAGGGTCTGTGACATAACTAAAATTCCTAAACGCTTAAGTAACCGCTATGAAGCAGTGACCGTCCGGTGGCAGCAGCAATACACCACCCCGACACAACCTACTTACATACCGGTCTTACCTGGTACTCGACGAATATTTGCACCCAGCATCTGTAGCTTTTCTTCGATACACTCATAGCCGCGATCAATGTGGTAGATACGATCAACCACTGTCTCACCTTTGGCCACGATGCCAGCAATCACCAAGCTCGCTGATGCACGCAGGTCGGACGCCATAACCGGCGCACCGTTGAGAGCTTCAACACCGGTAACAATCGCGGTATTGCCTTCGTGCTTTATGCTTGCGCCCATGCGATTGAGCTCGTGCACTTGAATCAAACGGTTTTCAAAAATCGTTTCAACGACCGTGCCCACACCTTCAGCGACGGCGTTCATGGCGGTTAGCTGCGATTGCATATCTGTTGGGAATGCAGGATAAGGCGCAGTGCGAAGGCTTACCGCCTTCGGGCGCTTGCCGTGCATATTCAGCTCAATCCAATCATCACCCATAGTGATGTCGGCACCGGCCTCCTCCAACTTCAACAACACAGCCTCAAGGATGTGCGGATCAGTATCTTTCAGCTTTACACGACCACGCGAAGCCGCAGCTGCCGCAAGAAAGGTGCCCGTTTCAATTCGATCCGGCATCACTTTGTAACTACAGCCTGGCAGTTTTTCAACCCCCTCAATCGTCAGGGTACCGGTACCAATACCTTCAATCTTAGCGCCCATGGCCACCAAACAGTTGGCTAGGTCGACAATCTCAGGTTCGCGCGCAGCGTTCTCAAGAATTGTCGTACCGTCGGCTAATACGGCGGCCATCATTAGATTTTCCGTACCGCCCACCGTAACGATGTCCATAAAGAAATGAGCGCCCTTCAGACGGCCATCGCTTTTTGCACGAATATAGCCCTCATCAATAGTGATCGTCGCGCCCATAGCTTCAAGGCCTCGCAAGTGGATATCCACAGGTCGACTGCCAATGGCGCAACCACCAGGGAAGGACACGTTAGCCTCACCAAAGCGGGCCAGCATCGGGCCTAACACCAAAATGGAGGCCCTCATGGTTTTCACTAAATCATACGGCGCTGTGTATTCTTGAATAGTGTTAGGGTCAATCTCCACCCCCAGCCGGTCATCAATCGTAATTTCAACACCCATTGAGCGCAGCAGCGCCAACATGGTCGTTATATCGTTCAAATGAGGCAGATTACGAATATGCATTGCCGAGTCTGCCAGCAAGGTCGCGGCCAGAATCGGTAGCCCAGCGTTCTTCGAACCTGAGATACGGATTTCACCGTCCAGTTGTGTTCCACCTGTAATAATCAGCTTATCCATAGGATAAATTTAAGCCTTATTCATATGAATGACGTCATTCATGTACATTAAAGGAGTCGTAAGCTGGCACCCGACACTACACCGGCTCCCCCTTTCAGGAGATCAACCACATTCTTATTGTTGTAGATCGCGGCCACGCATCAGACCGGCCAAATCACCTCCGAGCCCAGCGATTATTCAGAGCTCACTTGGCAGGTTACTGAACCTTAGCCCACTGCTCTGGCGTGTAGGTTTTCATGTTCACCGCGTGGATAACGCCACTGGCTATCTGCTCAGACAACACAGCATAAACCAACTGCTGCTTTTTCACCGGTGATAACCCTTCAAACACAGGGCTTACGACAACGACATTCACATGACTTCCGTCGACATTCACATCGACCTGGCTGCCGTCTATTTTTTCTTGTAACAACGCCTGAATCTGTTCCGGCTGCATAATATTTCCTCAAAGCGCGCTAACCAACAAGCCCAAAGACCTTAAAGCGCTGCATCACCATAAAACGGGGGCGTATTGTAAAGAAAAAGGTGTGACTGCGCACTAACCAAGCTGCATTAACTGAAACGCAATACAGCCCAACTAACGCAAAATCAAACAGCCAATCAACTGCGAGAAGACCAATTCACAATCACAGTTTCAACATCGCCCGCTTTCTTCATGGCCTGAGCAAACTGTGAGCGAAAAGTGGAACCCAAGTTAATACCGTCGAGCGTTACATTCAGCATTTTCCACTCGCCAGTGGCCTTCTTTCTACCCATCTTATAGACCAACAGGTGATTACCCTCTTCAGTAGCAACCTCCTGCCTAACACTGACCATACTCAGCGCCGAGATATCCCCTTCTGGGGCTAGCACTCGAATGTCTTGATCAGCGTAAGCGGCCAAACCTTTGGCGTAAGTGCTGATTAAATCACCCTGAAAAGCATCACTGAAACGCTTGCGCTGCTCTGGGGTTGCCTGCTTAGCAAAACGCCCCATCACACCCTTAGCAATATAATCAAACGCAACAATGGGGCCTAACACCTTGCCCACCGCCGCGAAATAAGCATCCGGCTCAATCTCCAATAACGCTCTATTCTCACGCACTACACTCAACACACGTTCCGTGACACCCGCCACCACCGCATGAGGTCCCTCTGGACTCTCATTCGCATGCAGTGAAACAGGCGCCAGCGCCGCGCATACAACAAGCAGCCCCATTGCCACTCGAGACAACACCCCATCCTTCGCAAACATATTCATTCCTTATATACCTCAGTCACTTATTCCACACCTAGCATGGCATCGCCATGCCGCAGTAGAACCAATAATTTCAACGCCAAGCGTACTTGCTTACTGACAATTCAAGGCCGGCACTATAACATCTGCCCCCCTTAAGCTAAATCATAAACCCTGAATAATGGCTGAAGCCGTCACTCAGCGTATTTATTCACCTCCTGCTTTCACCCGTGGTACGTTTTATGCCTGACATCTGGCTTGCTTGGTTAGCTATTCTCTGTGGTTTTGCTGGCCTTATCTGGAGCGCCGACCGTTTTGTTGACGCCAGCGCAGCCATCGCCAGTAACTTTGGCCTCAGCAAGTTAATTATTGGCCTCACTATCGTATCGCTAGGCACCTCGGCACCCGAAATTGTCGTCTCTATCAGCGCCTCATTAAAGGACGCTGGCGACATGGCCATCGGCAACGCACTGGGCTCCAACCTAGCCAATGTCGGCCTAGTGCTCGCAATTACAGCACTCATAGCCCCCATGCCCATCCAGCGACACCTATTAAGACAGGAAGTCCCTATACTTTTGCTGGTTACCGCTTTAGCGGGCGTGATTCTGTGGGACACAACAGTAACCCTAACCGAAGGTATTGTTTTACTGGCCTCAATAGGCCCACTGCTTTACCTCATGGCCAAGCACAAAAAAGATCACCCAGAAGAAAGCAGTGACGACGAGATCCCCGAACTCAACCTAGGCGCCGCCAGCGCTTGGTTTATTATTGGTTTGGGAGCCTTAATCGCCAGCTCCGAAATACTGGTGTGGGGCGCCACACTGATCGCCACCGACTTCGGTGTCAGCCCCCTTATTATCGGCCTGACCGTTGTCGCCGTCGGCACCAGCCTGCCAGAGCTGGCCGCCTCGGTTATGAGCGCCATTCGAGGCCACCATGAGATGGCCCTCGGCAACATTATTGGCTCCAATATATTCAATATACTGACCGTAATGGCAGTCCCGGGGCTCATCAGCCCCCCGGTTATGGAAAATGCAGTATTTAGCCGAGACTATCTAGCCATGGCCGGCATGACACTGCTGCTAGTATGCGCCATTGGCGTCGATTATATTTTGCGCAACAGAGGTGGCAACGGCCCTGGACACGCACGCTTAGGCCGCCGCATAGGCACCACTTTGCTGCTTGCCTATATTGCCTACTACATCGTACTGTTTAGCTAGACCACGACTCACCCTAACTCAACGGCGGCGCGCGTCTCCGCTAAACCACTTACAGCCAAAACAACACCAACCCTATGACTTACTCTCTCGACAGTTCGGACATCAAACACGCCGCCACCCGCACCATCACCATGGAGCTCGAGGCCATTGAGGCACTCAAGGCCCGCGTGAATGACGACTTTGTCCACGCCTGCGAGCTGATCCTAAAATGCAAAGGGCGCACCATTGTCACGGGCATGGGAAAATCGGGACATATAGGCAACAAAATTGCGGCTACGTTAGCCAGCACGGGCACCCCATCGTTCTTTGTCCACCCAGGTGAGGCCAGCCATGGCGACCTCGGCATGATCACCAAAGATGACGTCGTAATCGGCATTTCAAATTCCGGTTCCTCTACAGAAATTGTCACCTTGCTACCGATGTTAAAGCGCATGGGCGTGCCACTCATCAGCATGACAGGTAAATCAAACTCGCCACTGGCCGAAGCGGCCGATGCACAACTCGACATCAGTATCGAAGTGGAGGCTTGCCCGCTTAACCTTGCCCCCACATCAAGTACCACCGTCACCCTCGTTATGGGCGACGCTTTGGCTGTAGCGCTACTGGAGGCACGGGGTTTTAGCGCTAAAGATTTTGCATTCTCTCACCCTGGTGGCGCTCTCGGGCGTAAACTCCTATTGCGTGTCGGCGACATCATGCATAAAGATGGCGAAGTACCCAAGGTTAGACACAACGCCCAGCTAAGCCAAGCCCTGGTGGTCATGACAGAAAAAGGCTTCGGCATGACCACCATTATCGACGAACAACAGCAACTCATAGGCGTGTTCACCGACGGCGATTTGCGCCGCAGCGTTGACCAAGGTATCGATCTGAGCCAAGCGCTCATGAGCGATGTCATGTCAGAAAACCCCAAAACCGTGCACCGTGACATTCTGGCCGCCGAAGCGCTTGGCATTATGGAAGAGCGCTGCATCACCGCCCTCATTGTAGAGGACGACCAAAAACACCCCGTTGGCGTGCTACATATGCACGACCTTCTGCGCGCAGGCGTTGTCTAACCCGCCACCACTAGAACCTAAGAGTTTAAGCATGATTCGCAACTGGTTATCCATCGCCATCATCAGCGGCCTCACCTTGGCGTTTATCGTACTCTGGGACTCTCCTCCGGCGCAATTTCACAAAGCGCCGACAGCAGAAACTGAACAAAACCGCAGCCCAAGCAACACCCTAAAGGAAGGAAAAACACGCAGTTTTAACGCGCAAGGCACACTTCATTACACCGTTGAAGCCGCAGCCACACAATACTTCCGCACGGACGCAACACAGACAAGCAAAGGCGATTACACCAACCTGAGCTCCCCCCGCGTACGTTTATTTCAAACCCCAGACACACCGCCCTGGCACATCACATCAGAGCACGGCCAGATCACCAATAGCGGTGAAACTATAACCCTCTGGGGCAACACCCGAGTGTGGAAAGTTAACGAACACCAACAAAAATCGGAACTCGTCAGTGAACGGCTGGTCGTAAAACCAGAGCAGCAATACGTTGAGACAGACAAAGCTGTTATGCTCACAACCGCAGGCAGCACAACCCGCGCCATCGGCATGCGAGCCTATTTAAAACAAGATAAGATTGAACTGCTATCCAACGTTCGAGGCACACATGAACTTAATTAAAGCTCTGCTCTGCAGCGCCGCCCTAATCAGTGCCAGTGTATGGAGCATCGCAGCGAGCGCCCTGCCCAGCGATCAAGCACAACCCATTCACATCCAGTCTGACAACGCGCACAGCGACCAGAACCAAGGCATCACAACCTACAGCGGCTCAGTGCAAATGGATCAAGGCTCACTTAAAATTCTTGCCGATAAGATCGTCATTAGAAGCCTCGACAACAAAGTGTCTAAAATTGTAGCGATTGGCAAACCAGCACAATACCAACAACAACCCTCATTAGAGTCCGAACTCGTTACTGCCGCCGGCGAGCGCATCATCTACATGATCGACAAAGAAACCCTCACCTTGATAGACAACGCCTCACTCAACCAAAACGGCACTATTATGACGGGCAAACACATCAATTACGACATCAAGCAGTCCGTCGTAAAGGCAGCCAAAGGCAATGAAAGCACGGACAGCGAGCGAATTCACATCGTCATTCCGGCAAAGCAGGAACGCTAGCCCAGATACAACCCCACACAACCCCATACAGCCCTAGACGACCACCACACATGCCCACACTCAGCGCACAGCACCTAGCCAAAAGCTACAAAGGACGTCCTGTCGTCATAGACGTATCCATCTCCGTCAGCAGTGGCCAAATTGTTGGATTATTGGGCCCTAACGGCGCCGGAAAAACAACCTGCTTTTACATGATCGCAGGGCTCGTGAACGCCGACAAAGGCAAGGTACTTATCAGCCACCAAGACCTCACCCACCTGCCAATGCACGGCCGCGCCCGTGCAGGCATTGGCTATCTCCCCCAAGAGGCCTCTGTATTTCGGAAGCTAAGTGTCAGCGACAACATCCTCAGCATACTCGAGACTCGCCCAGAGCTTAATCGCAAGCAGCGCCTTGCAAAGCTCGACGAACTGCTGCAGGAATTCCACATAACGCATATCAAAGACAGCCTAGGCATGGCTTTATCAGGAGGGGAGCGTAGACGCGTGGAAATAGCCCGCGCACTTGCCACCGATCCTGAATTTATTCTACTCGACGAACCTTTTGCTGGCGTTGACCCCATCTCCGTCAACGACATCAAACAGATAATCCAACACCTTAAAGACCGCGGTATTGGAGTGCTCATCACCGACCACAATGTGCGTGAGACCCTCGATATTTGTGAGAAGGCCTACATAGTCAGCGAGGGTCATATCATCGCCGAAGGCACAGCTGAGGCGGTACTCAGCAACGCAAAAGTCCGAGAGGTTTACCTAGGTCATCAATTCAGCCTATAGTTAAGGAAAGCAACCCTGCCTGCCCCCCTTGACAAACCAAAGACCACCACCTAAACAGGCACATTTCTTGCTTGTCACAATTGCCCAGCTCAGTTAACCTGACTACACTTTGGTTCAGGCACTGCTACAAGGCACTCACAAACCAAGCCCTTCGGCAGAAGACCTCAGAGCCACCTCTCGTTCTTTTTGAGACACCAGTTTGGTCTGCCATGAAACAATCGCTTCAACTTAAAATCGGTCAGCATCTGACCATGACCCCGCAACTGCAACAGGCCATCCGCCTCTTGCAACTTTCTACACTCGACCTACAGCAAGAAATACAGGAAGCCCTCGACTCCAACCCCATGTTAGAAGTCACGGACGAGTCTCACGATGCAGAGAAGCACGCGCAGGACTCCAAAGCGGATAACAACACTCAAGCTGAAGCACCGGTTGAAACCCCCAACGCGACCTCAGAAGCCCTCAACGAGCCTGGCAGCAACTCCGATGAACTCGCCACCGACAGCGATTGGAGTGAGACCATACCCACTGAACTGCCTGTTGACACCAGTTGGGACGACGTCTATCAGCCTGCCAGTTCAGGCACCGGACTCGCCGCCCCAGAATCCGATGACAATGATTTCGAATCTCGCCGTCAGGGTGGTGAAACACTGCAAGAGCACCTCATGTGGCAGCTGAACCTAACCCCACTGTCCGAGCGTGATGGCGTGATTGCCCTTATGATCATTGATGCCGTCGAACCTTCCGGAATCCTCAGCTTAAAGGCTGAAGACATTCACCAAGGCCTCGAGGCAGACCTTGAAGAACTGGAACTCGATGAAGTGATCGCCGTACTGCATCGCGTACAGCAGTTTGACCCGCCAGGCGTCGCAGGCCAGGACCTTAGCGAGTGCCTACTCATTCAACTGAACCAACTACCAAAAGATGCAAGCTTTGTAGCGGCTGCTAAACTGGTGGTAAAGGATTACTTGGCCCTGCTTGGCAGCCGTGACTACAAGCAAATAATGCGTCGCTGCAAGCTTAAAGAAGCGGAGCTAAAGCAAGTTATTGAGCTAATACAGACGCTCAACCCACGGCCGGGCGATCAATTAGAGAGCAATGAAACAGAGTATGTTGTCCCAGACGTATTCGTAACCAAAAAGGACGATCACTGGTCCGTGAATCTAAACCCAGACATTGCCCCCAAGCTGCGTATTAACTCAGGCTACGCCTCCTTAGTTAAGCGCGCGGACTCCAGCAACGACAACGCCTTCCTGCGCGATAACCTGCAGGAAGCCCGCTGGTTCTTGAAAAGCCTGCAAAGCCGCAACGAGACGCTACTGAAAGTATCTACCTGCATCGTCGAAAAACAGCGGGGCTTCCTCGAGTATGGTGCCGAAGCCATGCGTCCACTCGTTTTGCACGACGTAGCTGAAGTCGTTGGCATGCACGAGTCAACAATATCCCGGGTAACAACTCAAAAATACATGCACACACCGCAAGGTATTTTTGAACTCAAGTACTTCTTTTCCAGCCATGTCAGCACCGACTCTGGCGGTGAGTGCTCATCAACCGCTATTCGTGCCCTAATTAAAAAGCTCGTGGCCGCCGAGAACCCTAAAAAACCTTTAAGCGACAGCAAAATCACCACCCTGCTCGCTGAGCAAGGCATTAAGGTCGCTCGACGCACCATTGCAAAATATAGAGAATCACTCGCCATTCCCCCTTCAAACGAGAGAAAGCGCTTGGTATAACGGCAAGGCGTATATGGCGACGGACAAGTCAAAGGCTTGCCCATCAAGGTTTACAACAAGCGCCGGCAACTGCCGGTAATTTATCGCGACAAAGAGGAGCAGCACATGCAAATCAATCTCAGCGGTCATCATGTTGATCTTACCCCAGCCATTAAAAGCTACATCGGCAGCAAGCTTGACCGCCTAGAAAAGCATCACGATAGAATTACCAGTACCAACGTCATACTATCTGTTGATAAACTACGGCAAAAAGCGGAAGCATCGATTCACGTCAGCGGCAAAGACTTTTTTGCCGACAGCGAATCCGAGAACCTTTACGCGGCCATTGACCTGCTGACCGACAAGCTCGATCGCCAGCTCATTAAATACAAAGAAAAAACTCGCAACCATCGGTAGTCTATGCAAGTACAATCACTTCTGTCTCTACGCCGCATAGCCTGCGGCGTAGAGGGCATAAGCAAAAAACGCGCACTGGAACTCCTCGCCAGCTTAATTGCTGAGGACCAACCCACCCTCAAAGCAGACGAGATATTCGTCAACCTTATTGGCAGGGAAAAACTGGGCAGTACAGGGCTTGGACAAGGTGTGGCGATACCTCACTGCAGAATCCCCAACTGCACGGGTATTATTGGCGCACTGCTACAACTAAAAGAACCCATCGATTACGAAGCCATAGACGATAAACCCGTCGACCTGCTGTTTGCACTGATCGTCCCAGAAGAAGCCCACGACGAGCACTTACAAACGCTGGCCTCGCTGGCTGAGCGCTTCAACCAACCAAGCTATCTAGAAGAACTGCGTCAAGCCCAAAGCTCCGAACAACTGTTCGATGCCGCGCTGACCCTCGACCTGATAAGCCCTACATAACCGAACTTAAACACAGAACCACTGCACCCGGCAGAAAAGAGAAGGAAGTAAGCATGCGTTTGGTTGTCATCAGTGGTCGCTCGGGCGCAGGTAAAAGCACCGCACTGCACGTATTAGAGGACGCAGGTTTTAGCTGTATAGACAACCTGCCCGCCTCACTACTCCCTGCATTGGTTAAACAGCTTGACCAACACGCGGAGCATGACTGCTTTGCTATCAGCATAGATGCACGTAATACATGGGCCGAGCTACAGCGCTTCCCCGAGCTAATTAAGCAAGCGCACATTCCCGGTTTACGCTGCGAAATATTATTCCTCGATGCACGTACCGACATCCTGATTCAACGTTTCAGTGAAACCCGGCGCCGCCACCCGCTCAGCGATCAAACCACAGACCTTCAAGATGCTATTACCCTCGAGCGAACCTACCTCGAACCCATCGTTGATGCCGCCGACCTCAGCATAGACACCAGCGGCCTTACACTACATCAGCTTCGTGACCTCATAAAAGAACGCGTCCTCGACCAACAGGGGCATACGCTGGCACTGCAATTTCAATCTTTTGGTTTTAAACACGGCATCCCCGTCGATGCAGACCTCGTGTTTGATGTTCGCTGCCTCCCCAACCCCTACTGGAAGCCACAATTACGGAGCTTCAGCGGACAGGATCAAGCTGTCATCGAATTCCTCCAGGGAAACCAGCTGGTGGAAGAGATGTTCGACGACATTGAGCGGTACTTGCAGCGTTGGCTCCCACGTTTCATTGACAACAACCGCAGTTATTTTACCGTTGCCATAGGTTGCACGGGTGGCCAGCACCGATCGGTCTATTTAAGCGAGAGGCTGCACAAACATTTTCAGCAAACATTTGACAACACCCAAGTCCGCCACAGAGAATTGGGTAAAAAGTAAAGTCAGGATGACTCAATGCTCAAAGAACAAATCACCGTCATCAACAAGCTCGGATTACACGCGCGTGCAGCAGCGCTGTTCGCCAAAACGTCAGCGCGTTTTGGCAGCACCGTAAAAGTGGGCGTAAATGGCAAAATGGTCGACGCTAAAAGCGTCATGGCACTGATGCTGCTCGCCGCCAGCAAAGGTTCAGAGCTCAACCTTGAAGTGGAAGGCAGCGATCAAGAAGCCGCCCTCCAGGCTGTCTGCACTTTGATCAACAACCGCTTTGACGAAGCCGAATAAAGCGCTCAATCAATAGTCGATGAGCACAACCAGTAAAGAGTTAAAATCCTCAGCTACCTTTTTTAAAAGCGAAGCATTAGAATGGCGGCCGTCCAACGGACGAGAGCCCCCCGCACACAAGAGTGAGAGCCCATGCACAACAGCACTGATGAACTGCGACAACTCGGTGATCTCAGTGATGCATTGGACTCAAACGCCCTGCAGAAAGCGCGACGCACACTCAAAAGCTTACGCCCAGCCGAAGTAGCTCACCTACTTGAATCCTCCCCCCCCTACCAACGACGCCTACTTTGGCGCCTGGTCGATAAAAGCATTGAAGGTGAGGTACTACAGGAGCTGTCAGACGATGTTCAGGCCCAGTTCCTCAGCCGCATGGACACCGCCGCCGTTGTCGAGATCACTGAGGGCTTAGATACCGATGACATAGCAGACATACTGCAACAGCTGCCCGAGCGGGTACTGCGCGAAGTCCTATCGGGCATGAGCATCCAAGACCGTGACCGCGTCGAATCAGTCCTGTCTTACGAGGAAGACACCGCTGGCGGCTTGATGAACACGGATACCATTACCGTGCGCCCGCGCTTAACCCTCGACGCCGTGCTGCGCTATTTACGCAGACATGACAGCCTCCCAGCCTCGACCGACAACCTAATCGTCGTCAACCGCAAGGATCAGTTTGTAGGGTTGTTGCCATTGGCCACCATCCTCACCTCAGACCCCAGCATTACGGTTCGAGAGGTTATGCTTACGGATGTGAACGCCATCCCTGCCGACATGCCTGACAATCAAGTGGCGCTGCTGTTTGAAACACACGACTGGGTTTCAGCGCCAGTCATTGACAGCAACGGCCAGCTACTGGGACGTATCACGATTGATGACGTTGTTGACGTGATCCGGGAGGATGCAGATCACTCACTCATGAGCATGGCTGGCCTCGATGAAGAGGAGGACACCTTTGCCCCGGCTCTTCGAACCACCCCTCGCCGAGCGGTATGGCTAGGTATCAACCTCCTTACAGCCATCATTGCCTCATCGGTGATCAGCCTATTCCAAGACACCATCGACAAGGTCGTTGCGCTTGCCGTGCTCATGCCAATCGTTGCTAGTATGGGCGGTGTAGCGGGTAGCCAAACACTTACCGTGGTCATTCGTGGCATGGCGCTAGGGCAAGTCAGCCGCAGCAATATTGGCTGGTTAATGTCTCGAGAGTTTCGTGTAGGCCTCTTTAACGGCCTGCTCTGGGCCGCCGTTATGGGGCTTGTCGCAGCCGCTTGGTTTGGGGATATAGCCATTGCCTTTATTATTGCTGCTGCTATGGTCATCAACATTATTACCGCCGCTCTGGCCGGCGCCTTTCTACCTGTCGCACTCAAGAGTTTGCGCATAGACCCCGCTCTCGCAGGCGGCGTGGCATTAACCACCATCACCGATGTTGTTGGCTTTTTTTCCTTCCTCGGCCTAGCGACCTATTTTTACGCCTAAGCTATAACAGTAGAGCTTAAAGCGATTAAACCACACGACTAAACAAGACAGTAATGATGAGTAAATTTAAACACAACGATCAAGAAGATGAAGATTTCGGCCCATCAAGGACCCAAATCAAGCGCGAAGCTGAGGCTTTGCAAACACTGGGGTTAGAGCTGGTTGAACTGGGCGATAAGCACTTAGCGCTAGTGGGTCTAGAAGGACGACTGGCTGAAGCCATCTATGAAGCCCGAGGTATGAAGCACCGAGAAGGCCGCCGGCGCCAGCTACAGTTCATCGGCAAGCTTATGCGCGATGAGGATCACGAGGTGATTCAGGAAAAGCTGGATAAAGTGAAAAATATGGGTCGCCAAATATCTCACACCCAGCAGCAAACCGAAATTTGGCGAGACCGCCTATTAACAGAGGGCAATGAGGCGCTGAAAGATTTTATTTCAAGCTACCCCTCTACCGAAGCCCAACACCTTCGACAGCTTATTCGAAACACTCAGAAAGAGCTCGCTCAGGCTAAAGCGCCAACCAATGCCAACAAATTGTTCCGTCATATTCGCGAGACACTTGAGCAGGCAATCCCATAAGTGCACTCAACTGACGCCACAGCACTCAACACCGGGTAGGTAACCATTCGAAGTTGAGCGCTGCCACCTTCAGTTATTGTGCCCCAGCTACAGGCGAGTGCTGCACGGAAGCATTTTCATCCGGGATGAAGGCCAAAGACGCCGAGTTAATACAGTACCGCAAGCCTGTGGGCTTCGGGCCGTCATCGAACACATGCCCAAGGTGCTCACCGCACTTAGACAACACCTCTACACGTTTCATGCCCCAACTGTAGTCAGTTTTTAATACAATGTTGTCTTTATCCAGCGCCTCCCAAAAACTGGGCCAGCCAGTGCCAGACTTAAACTTGTGCTCTGAGCGAAATACTGGGATTTTGCAGCCTGCGGTTACAAAAACACCCTTACGCTGCTCACTTAATAGTTCGCCTGTATGCGCTCGCTCAGTCCCGCCACTCCACATCACCTTATACTGCAGCGGGTTTAGCAACTCCTTCCAGGTGGCCTTAGGAATCGTCTCCAGCTCCCGCCCCTCTGCCAGCAGAACCCTAGCGCCCTCCACACTTAACGTTGTCGCCACAGGTGTTGACCCTTCGTCATCCCACAACCAAGCACTCGCCACTGGCGCATACAAAGCCGAATAACTACCCGCCAATATCACACTGCACATGGCAAACCGTGTGAGTCTAGTTGCTACCCCTCCCAACGGACGAACTTTAAATCGATCATACTTCACAGACGTAGTCCTCAATCGCTCAAGATATTATTAACCGTTACTGAAATATTAGACGGGCGAACAGGAAATTAATTCCCCTAACAACGGATTCAAGTACGTAAAGTTAATGGGGAATAAACAGTGGTGAAGAGGAAACGTAGGAAACACAGGGCTGGGGCCCTGCGTGAGTAAATATTAGTGAGTTGCCTCACCAGTATTTGACGACGGGATATCGTGCCGGCGGGCAGCATCCGACGCTTTCCGAACACCCTCGGCCGCCTGCTTGGCTGCCTTGTTATCAAATAACTTATGGAACTCGACTTCCGGGTCGGACCAAGCCCCCGTCATTTGATAACTGACGCTGGCCACTTTATCAACCTGCCGTTTAAACAATTTACTTACAGCGTAAACCCCAGCGGCAACAGGCAACCCACCGGCTAAAGCCGCTATCAGTGTTGCATTCCCCCCAACGGGAAGCGTTGCCACCATCGAGGTTTCGAGGGTCTCTTGGCGCAAGTCAATCTGCCCACCCATCTGCAAGCTCGCCGATGGCGTATCGACCTTAATTGGTTCCACTAAAAAGACCTGTCCTTGTGCAAAGCTTAGCTGGCCATCTATCGAGTCAAACGCCATACCGCCTTTATAAAGATCCGAAAAGTCCAATCGCAAGCGCCTGGCCCAACTGTCGAAATTAAATAGCCCAAATAAACGCAACAAAGCATTGCTGGCCCTACCGGTACTTTTAAAAAAGCGCCCCTTCTCAATATCCATAGTCACGCCACCTTCTAGTCCCGCCAAAGAAGCCGCTGCCGGAGAGCCTAACCAAGTCAGGTCACCAGCTAACCTTGCGCGCTTCGACTCCAACGTTTTCGGCTGCCCCCAGGACTCGAATACCTTAACCAAATCTGAGCTCGACACCATGCCACTGAAATGACTGATATCGCCACTTTCGCTGCGCAACCAAGTGAATTCTGCACCGCCCTTATCAGACTTAGGTTTAGCCCCCAGCTGAGCACCTCGTATATCGGCTTGCAGTTCACTCACGGCAACGCCACCTTCAATCGGACGCAACAAGAATGACCAGGCTCCAAAGTCATCAGCCCCAAGCTTAACTTCACGCGCGGAAAAATCCATGGGGATTAAGTGACGCGGGTCCACATTCGCCAGTGGATCAACAAAGTCTGATGCCTCCTGCTTCCCTGCGGCTTGATCTGCCTCTGAGGGCAACGATAAGGGCCATCGCAAATAATCCAAATCAAGCTGCAGAGGTTTATTGTCGTACCACAATACCTCGCCCGCCAATATAGGGTGGTCTAACATCAGCTGCCAACCATGGGGGATGGTTTGCCCCGTGACGTTCAACTGATCAAAGCGATAACCCCCCCAATGCAGCGCTCCTAACTCCAATGCTAATACGATATTACTAGGCTCTTCATTAGTAGTACTCAACGCTGGCGTATACAGCGCCGCGTAATGCCCATAACGCTCTAAGACGTCAAGCCAGTCGCTGGCATCGATACTCGGTACGCTCCCCTCCACCAGCAAACCCGATGCGGGTAAATCGGCGGGCATCACTGCGGTGATCTCCGAGCCCTGCTCCGCCAACCTAATTAAACCCTGGCTAGCTCGAGCATCGCCCAACCCCATACCAACACTCACCATGTCGCGATAATCGATACGGTAAAACTGTTTGCCCGGTTTAATACCTATGCTCGCCGAAAAAGGCGTGGGGATCTGCGCCGTTTTACCATAGGGAGTGGGTAAATTGACCGTTACCCCTTGCAGGTCTGACTCCAGCGCAAACAACAAGGATTCATCTCGCCCCTCAGCGTTAGCAGGTACCGTAATACGCCCTCTGACGTTCGCCTGACCCTCCGCAAAACTGACTTCTGGTCGCTGCAACCAAGCGGCCAAGGAAGGCATAACAACCGGACCTTGGAAGTCGATATGTGTACGGAATTGCTGAGCAACAGGCTCAGAACTAATTGTCGCTGTCACTGGCTGCTGCCAAAGTGTCGCGCTGAGGCCGGCAGACTCCAAACCGGCCAAAGATGAGTAGCGCACGCCACCCACGACATCATCAAGCACCAAGTTTAGATCCGCCATACCCAGCTGAGCGTTATTTAAGTGCACCTGAATATCCTGATAATGCCCCGGCTGCCCAGCCGACAGGGGAATACTCAACTCAATATCGGCCGCCATGTCCCCCTCTAGCCGCCACGAATCAAATGCCCCTCCCATGAGCGACCGTAAAGGTGTATCCACTAGCAAACTTAAACCATCAGCAGCGGGGCCGTGCATACCGCCATTAATGGACAACAAACTACCCTCACCGTCAGGGTTATACGCCTGCAGCTCCACACCGACATTGGCCACCTGACTGCCCAACAGAGAACCACTGTCGACAAACCCTTGAAAAATTCTGTCATCAAGGTTCAAGAAGCCGGAAAAATCACTTAAGGCAGGCCATCGGGGATCAAACTTCAACTCACTTGCCTGGGCATTAATACCCAGCTGCACCGTGCGTGCCGCAGGGTTAACCAAGCCAAAGTAGCCGCGCATGATAAAGCTCGCCTGTGGCACCTCACCCGCTACCAAAGCCGAATTCAACCAGTCCTGTAACGACTGAGGAACCAAATAGGGTACCAAAACCTTGTGTTGTGTTACCTCGCTGTCCTGTAAACCCAACTGCAACATCAACTCACTCGGTCGACTTTTCGGGATAAATGGTGCATCCAAGAAAAAATAGCCGCTGACCTCACCTACCTCGCCTTGCCCTTGTAGTAACCCGCTGTTCACATGGACCTGATTCGCCCCCGTATTAACCGCCCAAGCGACCTGACCTCGCATCCGCTCCAGGTCTATCGGCTGTCGGTAAACATCGGGGAAAAACATTTGAAAACCACGCTCGCTGGCGATGTCCACATGGCCCGCCAAAGCGCCCGTATCAAGATAACCATCCAGTTTCTGTATACCCGGAATGCCCTTGCGCGCTTTGCTAGAAACCTGATTCAAGTTAGAAGACAAACGAAAGGACATTGGCTCAGATAAGGGTATATCGACACGCAAGCGCTCCAAGCGACCACGCAGCTGTAAGTCAGTCAGCAGCCCTCGAACCCGTTCAGGCAGCTGTGGTTGCTGCAACGCCAACGCAAGCCACGGCTCCAGTGGAAGTTCTGGCAGACGTAGCTGCCACACTCCGCTATCCGGCGTCGACGACACGACCGCATTAAGAGCCGGACTCACACCCTCGGACCAGTTAATAAAGGCATCCTGCAGAGCCAAGCTCACACCGTCTGCCACACTCCAACTGCCGGTAAACTGCGTGTTCAACTGAGTGGGTATACGCTGTGTACTGAATTCATCTGCTGCCCCCTTTAAGGCTCGCTGTAAACCCAATTCACCCTCAACAGTGATGCGCTGTTGTGCCGATGAATGCAACCACGCCCGAGCCGATAACTCACTGCCCTGCAGTGCTGGTAGCGACTCAAGAAAAGGTAAAAAATGCGCTAAGTTTTCTGGCAATACAACTCGATCGAGTTCAAGGTACCCGCGCCCGTCAAACGCATTTAGATCACGGGGGTCACCCTCACCCTCGAAGACAAAATCAAGTACAGTTCGCTCCTGCGCATCCTGCACATCACCGCTAAACCGGTGAAAACCCTGCTGGTTTTGCAGCAACATATTGGACAAGCGAAGTCGCTGATTCACACCATTGCGTAGCTGAAAGTTCAGATTGACTGCTTGTAGGTGGACATAGCGCCCAATCAACAGCGCATCAATAGGGTTGCGTGGGGAGTCACTTTCGGGGTTTTTAGGTCGATCGGTAAAACCGCCAATACTCCAGCGATCATCGCGTCCTTGTGCGAGAGTCAAGTCGACGCCATCTAACTCGACCTGCCACATTTGCACACGGCCAACTAAAAGGCTTGCCAACAAATCAATTTGTGCATCAGCCCGCTTAACACTTATGACCGGTTTGCCATCAGGCCCCATAAAGTGCAAGCCGCCCAAACGTAATTCAGGGCGTAAACCAGACCAATGTAAACTCAACTGATCCGCTGTGATTTCCACGCCCAGCTGCTCACCCAAGTAGTCACTGATCGCCTCTTTATTTTCGGCGACCATCGGCGACACCATACGACCAACCTGTACCAGCACCGCGCACAGGATGGTCAGAATGGCCAACAGGGCCCAAAACTTTTTTGCCAACCAACGTGTATATAGCATCATGAACTAAACAAGAATTATGTCGTATTGTTCCTGGCTGTATACCGCTTCAACCTGAAACTCAATGGTACAACTGATGAACGCCTCGAGGTCCGCCACATTGTCGGACTCTTCATCCAGTAATCGGTCAATCACCACCGACGACGCCAGCACAAGAAACTTTTCATTATTGTAGGCCCGCGCCTCACGAAGAATTTCGCGGAAGACCTCGTAACATATTGTCTCAGGCGACTTAAGCGTTCCACGCCCTTTGCACACAGAGCAAGGCTCGCACATAACTTGCCCGAGTGACTCTCGGGTGCGCTTGCGAGTCATTTCAACCAACCCAAGCTCCGACACCCCTGTCACCGACATCTTGGTATTGTCTCGTTCCATCATTCGCTCCAGCGTGCGCAGCACTTGGCGCTGGTGCTCGGAGTCTTTCATATCAATGAAGTCGAGAATGATAATGCCACCTAGATTTCGCAGCCGCAGCTGCCTAGCAATGGCCGTAGCGGCTTCTAGGTTGGTTTTGAAAATCGTTTCTTCGAGGTTTCGGTGACCGACGAAAGCGCCGGTATTGACGTCCACCGTGATCATCGCCTCGGTCTGCTCAATAATTAAATAACCGCCTGATTTGAGCTCAACTTTTTTATCCAGCGCTTTCTGTATCTCATCCTCTACGCCGTAGAGCTCAAACAAAGGCCGTTCGCCAGGGTAGTGCTCAAGCCGCTCTTTGATCTCCGGCGCATAACGCTCGGAGAATGACTGCATCTTACCCAACACTTCACGCGAGTCGACGCGTACCTTTTCAATGTAGGGCTTAACAAGGTCACGTAATGTACGCATAAATAAGGGTAGGTCTTCGTGTACCGCCGAGCGTGGTTGCGCCTGTTTTATCCGCTCCTCTATTTCACCCCAAAGACGATATAGAAACGGTATATCCGCACACAACTCTTCGTCGCCAGCACCTTCCGCTACGGTGCGGATGATGAACCCCCCAACACAGGGGTCACCCGGCTGACTCAAAGCCGCCATACTCCCCTCAACCAGAGACTTTAAGCGCTTGCGCTCATCTTCTTTATCAATACGCGCTGATATACCGATGTGCCGAGTCTGCGGCATATACACTAAATAACGCCCAGATATTGATAGGTGTGTCGTGAGTCTTGCGCCTTTTGTGCCTATTGGATCTTTGACAACTTGGACGACCAATGATTGGCCTTCTCGGACTATTTCGCGAATATCGGCAACCGCCGCATTGCGATCCTCCATCCCCTCCACATCGAGTACGGCAATATCTTGCGCGTGAATAAAGCCGGCACGGTCTAGACCAATTTCAACAAACGCCGCCTGCATACCCGGCAACACTCGAACCACTTTGCCCTTAAAAATATTACCGACATAACCGCGTCGCTGGGTACGTTCAATGTGTACCTCTTGCAGCATGCCATTCTCAACCAACGCCACACGTGTTTCAGTGGGTGACGCGTTAACCAGTATCTCTTCACTCATGGAGGAGTAACCTTATATCTGTGAAAAACAGCCGCAAAAGCCACTGTTTAAAATAATGATCGCGAGCAATGTGGCTCTAGCGATTTGTGGTCATTAGCCTTGAGGACCGTACTTAGGCACACTGCCCCGTACTGACTACTGCCAGCAAGGCACATCGAATTCACTGAGCAAACCTTGGGCTTCAGCCAAGGGCAGCCCGACAACACCGCTGTAGCTACCAGATATATGCTCAACGAATACGGCTGCCAACCCCTGAATACCGTACCCCCCAGCCTTATCCTGTGGTTCACCGGTCTTCCAGTAGCCCTCTATTTCATCTTCGGATAACGCTCGAAAACGCACTTCGCTGACAGACACTCGTAACACCTGGCGCCCATCGAAAGTAACGGCAAGCGCGGTAACCACCTCATGAGTCAGTCCAGACAAAGCCCTTAGCATAGCCACACCTTCGGCTTTCCCTCGGGGCTTTTCCAACACCTCAGAGCCAAGCACTACAACGGTATCGGCACCCAGAACTGGCTTGCGCGCCAGACCTCTAGCCAAAAGCGCGTCATAGCCCGCCTGCGACTTAGCTCGAGCTAAACGAGAGACATAGCCAGTGGGCGTTTCCTGCTCGCCGCGCGCCTCGACAACCTGAACATCAAGCGTTTGGTATTGGACACCAATCTGAGCCAGTAATTCACGTCGACGTGGCGATTTTGAAGCAAGATAGAGATCTGTCATAGAGCAAGGCCATCACACCTGCGCGCACATTGGCAGGCTGTCCATTCGCGGAAAAGCGATCCAAAAGAGGCCATTGTACACCCAGCTAGCCATAAAGCGTCTGCCCCTGACCGGATCTAGCTCACATGAAGGCGTAAACGCAAACGATCCAAGTAGAGGGACAAAAAAGGCCAGACCAACGCACTGACCAGCGCTGGCATCAGAAACACCAACGATGGCGGAGTGCTGCCAGAAAGGCTGTGCACCCAATTACCCACCAACTGTTGTAAGCCAATAATTAAAAAAACAAAAGCCGATTGCTGCCAGAGCGCGTAACTGCGGACGCGCTGGTAAGAAAGCATACAGATATAAGTCACCACCATCAGCGCCAACGAGTGCTGACCTAATACGCTGCCAACCAAAAGATCGACCGCACAACCCAATAACCATAGGTGTAATAAACTGAACTGCTGCGGCATAACTAACACCCAATAGATAACCAGCAGCGTGATAAATTCAGGCCTAAACCAACGCAGCGTTGCAGCCACAGGAAAAACCGTCAAAAACAGAGCTAGCCCAAAGGTCGCGGTGATCACCCAACGGTTGTGCGCCTTAATTAACACCACCGCTTAGAGCTCCCCGGCATCAGTTGCCTTGCCACCAAAGACTAACAGCACATGCCGACTGCGATTCAAATACGCTTTCGGCCGCGCGACCACGCGAGCAAAAGGCTGGCCAGGATCATTAACCACTGACGTCACCTCGGCCACAGGGTAGCCCTCCGGAAAACGCTGCCCCAGACCCGAGCTGACCAAGAGATCACCGACGCGTACATCCACGGTATTGGACACATGCCTTAACGTTAAGTGATAGAGGTCGCCAATCCCTTCCGCCACTGCACGCACTCCGTTGCGACTGATCTGTACTGGCAGCGCGTGGGTGGCATCGGTAATTAACAGCACTTGAGACGTAAACTCGTTGACCTCAACCACCTGCCCCATCAGCCCTTCAGCGTCTAGCAGAGGCTGCCCAAGGTACACATCGTGGCGCCGACCTTTATTGATAACGACTCGATGCGTTAAAGGGTCTGGGGATACACCGACCAACTCAGCCACCAAAACTCGGTCTTTGATCATTTCTGCGGAGTTCAATAACTGTCGCAGACGCACATTTTCAGCCGCAAGGCTCGCCATCTGTTGTTGTTTACGCTTATGGATCAACAACTCCGCGCGCAGCGCATCATTATCTTCTTGCAGCTGGTCACGGCTTAAGACATTTTCCTGCCCCCACCCCAACAGACGGCTCGGCAAGTCCGTTAGAAGATAAAAAGGGCTAGCTAAGGAGCCCAGCACAGAGCGCACTGGGGTTAAGGCATCGGTGTATACATTGAGGATAATGAGCAGCAGGGCGGCAGCGCCCAAGCTGATGACCCGCGAGGCAATAGAGGGACCTTCGGTGAACAACGGTTTGATTGCCTGCACTCCTAATTATAGGTAGAGGTTATTCGTCGCGACATACTTGCCAACATTCAGGCCTGTAAACCAAAAAAACGCCGCAATGCGACGCTTTAATACTGTTTGTTATTACTTAGTTGGATAGCAGGTCGATGCTGCGGCCATCCATCATCTCCATAGCCTTACCTCCGCCCCGCGCAACACAAGTTAAAGGGTCTTCAGCAACAATCACCGGCAGCCCAGTTTCCTCTGTTAGCAGGCGATCAATATCGCGCAGCAGTGCGCCACCGCCCGTCAGAACAATACCGCTCTCGGCGATGTCTGAGGCCAATTCCGGTGGAGACTGCTCAAGAGCACTTTTAACACCTTGCACAATTCCCGCTAGGGTTTCTTGCAGGGCCTCCAAAATCTCATTGCTGTTGAGGGTAAAGCTCCGAGGCACACCCTCAGCTAGGTTGCGGCCTCGCACGTCAATTTCACGCACCTCAGAGCCAGCAAATGCACATCCAATCTCTTGTTTAATACGCTCAGCGGTCGCGTCGCCTATCACGCTGCCGTAATGGCGACGCACATAGTTAACAATAGCTTCATCAAAACGGTCACCCCCTACACGCACGGAATCAGAGTAAACCACACCGTTAAGAGAAATAATGGCGATCTCTGTGGTACCACCACCGATATCCACCACCATTGAACCGCAAGCTTCTTCTACTTTAAGGCCTGCACCGATAGCAGCAGCCATTGGTTCTTCGATCAAACGCACTTCACGAGCACCAGCGCCCAGCACCGACTCACGAATGGCCCGTTTTTCTACTTCCGTGGATAAGCACGGCACGCAGACCAACACACGAGGACTTGGCTGGAACCAAGCCGCTTCATGCACTTTTTTGATGAAGTGCTGTAGCATCTTCTCGGTGACTTGGAAATCGGCAATGACTCCATCTTTCAGAGGACGGATCGCCGTGATATTACCCGGAGTACGACCCAACATACGTTTAGCCTCCACCCCTACCGCTTCAACAATCTTTTGTCCGTTGTGCTGGCGAATGGCAACAACCGAAGGCTCGTCGAGCACAATGCCGCGTTCACGGACATAAATCAGGGTATTAGCTGTGCCTAAATCAATAGACAAATCGTTGGAAAACATTCCCCGAAGGCGCTTAATCATTTACGTGTATTACCTTAAATATGGTCTTTCGCAGTGCGAGCAAAAAAGGAGCATCTGTCTTCTAGGTCACGTCCCAAAGTCACCATTTTATTGTTGCGACAGAAGCCTTTTCGGGGGTCTGTCTATTTATAGGTAACGGCGTTTAAAAACGATGACCGAGTCAGAGTCCTCGGAATCGACAAACTCTATCAACGGCGGGGATTTAGAGCAAGGCGCAATTGTGGTAACTTAGCGGCCCTAATCACAAATCAACGCTTATTAGGCTCACTGATGTGCCCATTTACAATGGTCACACAGTCGCTGACTTAATAAGCCACTATTGCGGAGACCAACGTGGATCGTTCAGACATAGCCAAATTGGCTGAACTCACTCGACTGCAGATCACCGACGAGCACGCTGATGCCGTCGCTGACAGCATCGCCGATGTCCTGTCACTGGTAGACCAACTACAGGCAGCCGATACCACAGGTGTCGTTCCTATGGCACACCCGCTGGACGCAATGCAGCGCCTGCGCGCGGACGTTGTCACCGAGGCAAACCAGCGCGAGGCCCTACAAGCCACTGCCCCAGCCGCTGATCAAGGGTATTTTCTCGTGCCAAAGGTTATCGATTAACGTCAACGCTTGTTGGCAGCTCTCCGTAGAGCCGATAAACACCCACTACGACCCAGTTTCCATCGTCTGATCCAAATCAGCGACCGAACCACCAAGGATTGCAGCGCAATGCACAATAAAACCATTGCTGAGCTAGCCCAAGGGCTACGCAACAAAGACTTCTCCAGCGAGGAGTTGACCCGCCATTACCTCGAACGCATCGAGCGGCTGGACGGTAACTACAACAGTTTCATCACCGTTACCGGTGAGCAGGCTATTACCCAAGCCAAAGCCGCCGACGTGCGCTTGGCCAGTGGTGACCAGCCGATTCTCTGCGGCGTGCCAATCGCCCACAAAGACATATTCTGTACCGATGGTGTGCGCACCAGTTGTGGTTCAAAGATGCTCGACAACTTTGTACCGCCTTACAACGCAGCCATCGTTGACAACTACCTAGCCGCCGGCGCGGTAACCTTAGGTAAGGTCAACATGGACGAATTTGCCATGGGCTCCTCCAACGAGACCAGCTACTACGGCGCGGTAAAAAACCCCTGGGACACCAACTGTGTACCCGGCGGCTCATCCGGTGGCAGTGCAGCGGCCGTTGCGGCTCACCTAGCAGCAGCCTCCACGGCTTCCGACACCGGCGGTTCCATTCGTCAGCCGGCCAGCCTCTGCGGCCTAACTGGACTGAAACCAACCTATGGGCGTGTTTCACGCTGGGGCATGATCGCCTACGCATCTAGCCTAGATCAGGCGGGCCCGATTACCCGTACCGCCGAAGATGCGGCCATCATGCTCAACACCATGGCCAGCTTCGACAAGCGTGATTCAACCTGCGTCGATGAAATCATTCCTGATTACACCGCCACACTGGGCGACTCCCTTAAAGGGTTACGCATCGGTGTGCCCAAGGAGTATTTCAGCGAAGGCCTAAACGCCGATACCGCTGCGCGCGTGCAGGACGCTATAAAAGAATTTGAAAAGCAGGGCGCAGTCATCAAAGAAATCAGCCTGCCGCACACACAGCTGGCTATTCCTGCTTATTACGTGATCGCACCGGCTGAATGTTCGGCCAACCTGTCACGCTTCGATGGCGTACGTTACGGCTACCGTTGCGAAAACCCTGCGGACCTGCAAGACCTTTATAAGCGCTCGCGCTCTGAAGGCTTCGGTGAAGAAGTGCAGCGCCGTATAATGGTTGGCGCCTACGCTTTGTCCGCAGGCTACTACGATGCTTACTACCTCAAAGCGCAGCAAGTTCGTCGGTTAGTAAAACAAGACTTCGTCGATGCCTTCGACGATGTAGATGTCATCATGGGCCCAACAGCCACCGCTCCGGCGTTTGAGTTTGGCGCAATGGCGGGCGACTCCGTAGCCATGTATCTGGAAGACATCTACACAATCGCGATTAACTTGGCGGGCCTACCAGGCCTGTCCATTCCTTGTGGTTTGGTTGACAAAAAACCAGTGGGCCTGCAATTGATCGGCAACTATTTTTCAGAAGCCAAGCTGCTCAATGCCGCACATCAATTTCAGCAAATCACAGACCATCACCAACAATCCGCACCGGCGATCGACTAACCCGTAGAGAGGGGATAAAGAACATGGAATGGGAAACCGTCATCGGTCTGGAAGTGCACGTACAACTCGCCACCAAGACCAAAATATTCTCCGGCGCCAGCACCGCATTTGGTGCTGAACCGAACACTCAGGCCTGCGCTATTGACCTGGCCATGCCAGGAACACTGCCGGTCATCAATGAAGAGGCCTACCGTCTAGCCGTTATGTTTGGCTTGGGCATTGATGCTGAGATCGGTAAACGTTCGTTCTTTGAGCGCAAAAACTATTTTTACCCAGACTTGCCCAAAGGCTACCAAACCACACAACTAGACAGCCCTATTGTTGGTCGAGGAAATGTCGACATACAACTGGCAGACGGCAGCAGCAAGTCAATTCGCATTCACCACGCACATTTAGAAGAAGACGCGGGTAAATCAGTGCACGAAGGATTTATTGGCATGACCGGTATCGACCTCAACCGCGCCGGTACTCCTCTGATTGAGATCGTCAGCGAGCCAGACATCAGCAATGCTGAAGAGGCCGTGGCTTTTGCCAAAAAACTCCACGGCATTGTTACTTCATTGGGTATCTGTGATGGCGAAATGTCGCAGGGCTCTATGCGCTTTGACGTCAACGTTTCCGTACGCCGTCCTGGCGAGGAGCTGGGCACGCGCACTGAAACCAAGAACCTCAACTCATTCAAGTTTATGACAGAATGTATCGAGCTCGAAGTGGAACGGCAGATCGATTTAATCGAAGACGGCGGCAAGATCCTTCAAGAAACACGCCTCTACAACGGAGACACAAAGGTCGCACGCTCAATGCGATCCAAAGAAGAAGCCAACGATTATCGCTACTTCCCGTGCCCTGACTTACTGCCAGTAGAAATAGACGATGAATACATCGAAGCCGTACGCGCCTCTATGCCAGAAATACCGGCTGCGCGTAAAGCTCGTTTTGTAAGCGACCTAGGTCTGTCGGAGTACGATGCAGATATTCTAAGCAGTGACGCCTCACAGTCAGCTTTCTTCGAGCAAGCGACTAAAATATCCGGCGACGCTAAGCTATCCGCCAACTGGGTGATGGGTGATGTCAACGCTCGCCTCAACAGCGACGAGATCAGCATCAAAGACGCACCCATCAGCGCAGATTTACTCGGTGGCCTGATTATTCGCATCAAAGACAACACCATTTCCAACAAAATCGCCAAGCAGGTATTCGACGCCATGTGGGCGGGTGAAGGCGATGCCGATACCGTTATCGAAGCCAAAGGTTTGAAACAGGTAAGTGACACTGGCGCGCTGGAGGCAATGGTCGATGACGTACTCAACGCCAACGCAGCAATGGTTGAAGAATACATCAACACTGAAGAAGCCAAACGCAAAAAGAAACTTGGCGGTTTTATGGGACCGATCATGAAGGCATCGAAGGGGCAAGCAAACCCAAAGGCCGTCAATGAAATATTACTAAAGAAGCTCAACGAGCGACTTTAATCACCCAACACGTCAACGATTGAATCCTCGCACCGCGCGGGCAAGCAACATATAGACTATAGGTAGCGACATGGCCCTTAAAAAAGACAAGCAAAAAGTTCTCGGCGAAAACTTCACCGACGAACGCATTAAAACCTTTCTGGATCTGCAGCCGTATGGCGATCTAAACGGTGACTTCCACGTACTGGAAAAAGCCTACCGCGGCATGAAATCCGATAACTTCACCAGCTTTATTAAGTTCTTCAATGAAGCAGGCCGCGACATCAACGCGACCAACCAGGACGGCCAGACGCTCCTGACAATCGCTCAGCAGCATCGCCACAGCGAAGACTACGTGGCCGCACTAAAGGCCGGTGGCGCTACCTAGTAGCACGCGCTGTCCGCGAAGTAACAAAAGGCCCTGCTCTTAACAGACCAGGGCCTTTTTGTTATTCCGCACGCCGTTATGGAACATAACAATATCAAGCGACTCAAAGAATGACTCACTCAGTGATACATTGCAGCTTGGCCATGCACACAGTAAATTAAGACACGTTCTCCCGCCCCTACCATGCGAGCCTTTATGCGACACGACCCACTCTACCCCAACCGTCCCAATCAGCTGGGCAATGGCTTGGCTTACTTAACCCGCGCTGCGCAGTTGATTTTGCACCCGAACTTACGCTGGTTTGTGCTAGTACCGGTGTTAGTTAACATCATGATTTTCATCTTTATCACCGGAATTTTAATCCAACAGTTCAGCAGCCTGATGGGCTCGGCCGGAGGGTTCATGCCTGAGTGGATGCCAGGCTGGCTGGATGTTTTTGCGGGTTTTATCACCGGTTTTCTCTGGACGCTGTTCGCCAGTATTTTGATGGTCATTTATGGTTACAGCTTCAGTATTTTAACCAACCTTATTGCCGCTCCCTTTTATGGGTTTTTAGCGGAAAAAACCGAGGCCTTAATAAAAGGCAGCGCACCCGAACCTGAGCCGTTGAGCACCATGATCCCACGCACACTCATGCGGGAATTACGCAAACTTTGGTATTTCATTTGGAGGGGTGTGCTGCTTGGCCTTGGTTTATTTATATTATCGTTTACGCCACTGAGTATTTTTGTCCCCATAATCGCTTTTTTATGGGCCGCTTGGAGCATGTCGATTCAATACGTTGATTACCCTGCGGACAACCATCAATGGGGGTTTAAAAAAATGCGCAATGAACTAGGCGGAAAGAAAAATACAACGTTCGGATTTGGTGGATTGGTGATGCTAGGCAGCATGATACCTTTTGCCAATATTTTCATCATGCCCATAGCCGTTGTCGGCGGCACCATCTACTGGTTAGAAGAGCTTGACGGGCGAAAACTACCTGATATCGAGATAGCGCGTAAGCGTGCCATCACACACAAGTGACCGGAAGGTTCAGAGCAAACGCGAGCTGTGTTGATAGTAGGAGAACATCGGGAGAAGCGGCCAGCGATAGTGCTAGAGAAGCACCGTAAGCAAGCGCCGGACCCTGTTCAACCGCGCTGGTGAATAGGTTCTGGGAAGCATAAGTTACCCACAAAACTGTCGCACAAAGGCCCGAGAAAACTGTGGATAACCACACCCAGACCTAGAGCGGCATAGGGTGAGAATAAACGTATAAAAAGCAGTCAAGATCACCTACAACCGCTCGATCCCTATCAATCATCGCCAATAATCATATTACGACCCGCATCTTTAGCCCGATAAAGGTAGGTATCAGCGGTGCTCAGCTGCTCATCAAGCGTGTCACAAAGTTGATTACAGACGCCACCACTGAAGGAAATGTATAATTCTTCCTCCCCACACTCTATTGCGGTTGCCGCTACTATCGTGCGCACTTTGTCAACAAAAGCCATGGCTTTTTCATTATCCAGCCCAGGCAGCAAAGCGAAAAACTCTTCCCCCCCCGTACGAGCGACGAGAAAGCGTGACATCGTCTCGCTGAGAACAGAAGAGAACCGCTGTAATACTTTGTCACCGACATCATGACCGTAAGTGTCATTAACATTTTTAAAATGATCAATATCCAACACCACCGCGGCCAACGGGGTTCCAGACTCTTTCGCCTGGGCATAAAGACTTTCACCCACGTCGAAAAAGTAACGCCTGTTATAGGCACCAGTGAGGTAATCACGATTCGCGGCATCGCGAATCTGCGCGATTAACTCCAGCGACTCGACGTTATGCGTGATCCGGCAATGGAATTCTTCATGGTTAAATGGTTTTTGCAGGAAGTCATTGGCGCCATTCTTAATGAACTTAGCCGACAGGCCTTTGTGGCCTTCAGCCGAGAGACCAATAATGATCAAATCCGACTTTTCATATTTGTAACGAATGTTCTGGACCAGTTCAAAGCCATCCATATTCGGCATATTGTAATCGGTGATCAGTAATTTAATGTCGGGGTTATCCAGTAACACCCGAATAGCTTCAACGCCATCACGCGCCTCCAGCACTTGATACAAATGACGATTAAGAAGCTGACGAATAAAGCCCCGCGAGGTGTCTGAATCTTCAACCACCAGTACTTTAATCGCTTGATTCGCGTATAGACGGTGGACTAAATTAATAGCGTATTTATACGAGTACCGCCCTTCTTTATTTACGTAATCAACAATGCCTTTTGACTGTAGCCGATCTCGCCGCTCTTCATCACAACTGCCCGTAAGCACCACGGTAGGTACTTTTTTCTCCAGCATGAAGTCTACCACCTCACCATCTGGAGCATCCGGCAAATTCAAGTCAACCAGGGCGGCAAATACGTCATCCTTTAGAGATTCGTAGAGACTCTTCGCCTCAGCAAAACTGGCCGCGAAGCTGGCCTCAATCGTCGGCTCCGTTTTGAGGATATGACGAATTATTTTAGTAACAATCTTGCTGTCTTCGACAACAATTATTTTTTTTATTGGCTGCATAAGCTTCGCCCACCTGTGATTAACAGCCCTTACGCACTCGCTTTACGCGCGTGCGGTTAAGGGGAATACTGGTTTATTAGTCTAGATCAATTGACCGCGACTTGCGCTGAAGCTTTAGCTCCGAGTACCGAAGACTCGAGAGTGCGCCTCACCCACCATCTAGAGGTGAGGCCAAATAGCACTATCCTACGTTTCTAGCGTCGAGGCGCACCTGAACGACCTCTCCCGTCACGACGGGGCGCGTTATTACGACGGTCTCGATCATCACGTTCACCTTCAGGCCGAGCCTTACGCGGCCCCAGTGGTGGTATTTCTTGCAACAGGTGCTCAGGTGGCTGCTCACATTTCAAGCCGTCACCGAGTAATTCTTGGATAGGCAGTAAGCGTAAGGCGTCATCTTCACAGGCAAAACTGATCGATATTCCGGTTTTACCCGCTCGCCCCGTCCGGCCGATACGGTGTACGTAATCTTCAGGCTCTTCAGGCAGTGTAAAATTCACCACATGGCTGATGCCGTCAATGTGTATACCGCGGCCAGCCACATCGGTTGCCACCAAAATATCGAGCTGCCCATTCTTGAAGCCCTCCAACGTTTTGACACGGCGGTTCTGAGCCACCTCGCCGGAAAGTATGCCCACCTTAAAACCGTGGCGCTCCAAACGCTCATGCAGGCGACGACACTCATCGCGCCGATTAGCAAAAACGATCAAGTTTTCGACATTGTCCTGCTTTAAGAGGTTATAAAGAAGTGTGTATTTTTCATCACTGGCGGCTAGGTACACATGTTGCGTCACGGAATCTGTGGCCACGCGATCAGGTTCAATCTCAATTTTCACAGGGCTATCAGTCCACTGCTCTACCAACATTTCAACATCATCGGTAAAGGTCGCCGAAAAGAACAACGTTTGGCGGTGCGTTTTTTTCGGGGTTTGACTTACAATACGACGAACCTGAGGAATAAAACCCATATCAAGCATACGGTCAGCTTCATCGATGACCAGCACTTCTATTTGATCTAAGAAGACATCCCGCTTGCCAGTAAAATCAATCAACCGCCCAGGCGTGGCCACCAGAATATCGACTAGTTTTTCACGCAGTTTGGTTTGCTGCTTCACATAATCCATACCACCAACCAAGGTGTGCACTTGCAGGTCGGTGTATTTGCAGAGGTCTTTGGCATCCTCGGCGATCTGCATCACCAGCTCTCGGGTGGGAGCAATGATTAGAGCACGCGCCTCACCTGCGAAGCGCTCTTCTGCGATTGGGTTTCTAAGGATGTCATCAATAATACTCAGTAAAAACGCGGCGGTTTTACCCGTACCGGTTTGCGCCTTGCCAACTACATCGTGGCCATTCAGAGTATGCGGCAACGACTGCGCTTGAATCGGCGAGGCGTATTCAAAACCAAGATCCGCAATACCGTGCATCAAATCTAATGGCAGGTCGAGATCATGGAAGCGCGTTTTACCTTCCTGCGGCGCAACACTAAAATCATCTAAACTCCAAGTATCAGTGATATCTTGGGGGCTGGCTTCATTATTATTGAAATTACCGCTCAAGTGACTATTCCTTACAATGGCCAAAATCGCCTCAGTGTAGCACTTATATTTTTCAATGTATGTGTAGCCCAAACAGCCTGCCTAGCGACGCCAAACGCTTATACCTACTGGAGATTCAGGGGCTAAAATTCAGGACTCTCCCTCACAAACGGAGCTCATCCACGCATAAAAAAGCGCTGAACTTACGTTCAACGCCTCTTAAATACTTATAACAGATTAACCCTATTAAACGCCAACGCGCCTCAGCACCCGAGCCAACCAATAATCGGTACTGACGTAGCGACCACCGCCGGTAAAGAGCAAAACCAACAGCATAATAAAATAGGTAGCCGCAAATTCGATACCACTTTTGAGGATGGTAATAGAGCCACGAGCGGTTAACCAATCATAGTTACCGTGTTCGCGCAGTAATGTCTTCGCCGCATCTTTACGAACATTAGCCTCCTCGACAAGGTCTGTACGCCACTCCCAAGGCATGGTTAGCGTTGATTCAGGCAACGCGTGCCATCCAAACTGCCAGTGCGCGGTGACTGCAGCCACCACCATCGTCATCATCAACGGCAGGGCCACCAAACGAGTCCCCAAACCCACCAGGATTAACCAGCCGCCGATAAACTCTGTGCCCCCCGCAAAGTAGGCCATCAACTCTGGAGCTGGCAATCCCAAATATTCAAAATACCCAGCAGTTGACTCTATCGCACTGAGTTTGTGCCCGCCGGCAATGATAAAAATAGGCGCCAAGTAGACCCTTAACAATAACGGGCCGAGACCATCAGCATGACGAAGCGCTGACAATCCTCGATCATAATAATGGGTCATGGTTTGCAATAATTGCAGCATGGGACATTCCTTTAACAACATTCATCGCACGACCAATGACGACCGTCACGACAAACTAAGATAGAGATTAATGAACCTCTATGACCCAGCCGCTTAGCAATAGTTCAACGGCTCTACTTCTGTTCAAGCGCATCCGCTATTTTTTGATCCGTCTTATATTGACTCAAAGCATAGACCGACCAAATGGTCGCGGGCAACCAACCGATCAGGCTTATCTGTAACAGCAGGCAAATAATGCCAGCGAATGGACGACCAATCGTAAAAAACTGCAACCATGGTAATAACAACGCTAAAATCAAACGCATAATGCATCCCTTGTATGTTTTTATTCAAGGCTCGACATGCCTATTGGGTCAAGCTGACGCTTTACGCGTAACCATGAGGTCATGCACAATACCGTCGCGCAAACTGTAAACCCAACCATGCACACTCAACTCCTGACCACGACGCCAAGCATCCCTAACAACAGTGGTTTGGCACACATGCTCAGCTTGCTCAGCCACATTGTACTCCACCAGCCGATCGCTGCGCTCCTCCTCCGGTACCGAGGCCAACTCAACCTGATACTTACGCCTCACATCCCGGATGTGTTCCAGCCAGTTATCGATCAAGCCGTTGTCCTCATCACCCAGAGAGGCCTGCACACCACCGCATCCATAGTGCCCCACAACTATGATGTGCTTCACTTTCAAGACATCAATGGCGTACTGCATAACCGACAGGCAATTAAGATCAGTGTGCACAACAACATTAGCAATATTACGGTGTACGAAAATAGAGCCCGGCTCCATACCAACAATTTCATTAGCTGCGATACGGCTATCAGAACAACCGATCCACAAATATTCAGGTGCCTGCTGAGTTGACAGCTCACTGAAATATTCAGGCTTTGCCGCTTTTACGCTAGCGGCCCATTTTTGATTATTTTCAAACAGTTTCTCAATTCCACTCATACTTTTATACTCAAGTTTCAGCTACCTTATTGACGATTCTCGGCCAGCACCAAAGTTTGATACGACTACCCCACCGTATCAAGTACTCTGCCGACAATTTTCGTGATCATTATGCAGTTTATACCTCAAACACGCAGCCAGCTCTAGCTAGATGTTGGAAATCTGACGATAAGACCTTTAGGTTATTAGGGCGTTCCCTATCGAATCGATAAACCCATGACTTGCCAATCGCACGAGAGAATCTATTATCGCAATATACTCATTATTCCGGTGCGCTTATGTACATAACACCTCCGTTTCAAGCCAAACGGCATCATTGTCAGGCGGCTCTCAATGTGGCCTTGCGGGCCAACATATGAATCTCGCCAATTGTGTTGTCGTAAAGTATTGGCCACCAATTGGGCAAGCCCTCACAAAACTGATGATGACTCGCGCGGTATATATTCATGCATCCAAATAAGTCGCGGTACAAGCTCGCACAACCGCTCTACTGCATCGCTCACCGCGGCGGTAAAAGCCAGTTTACCGAGAACACCCTAGCCAACTTATCCCACTGCCTGACGCTCGATGTCGACGCGATTGAAGTTGATGTATGGCAAGTAAGCGGAGAACTGCTCGTCACCCACGACCGCAGACTCGGTCACAGTCTTCCTGGGCACGGCCGGCTGTTGGACTTCAGTCCCGAGCAGCTACTGAAACTCGAACTAGAGTGCGGTAGCAGGCTCGCTCGCTTAACCGAAATACTAGAGCTAGTCGGAGATAAGGTACAACTGAACATTGAAATCAAAGGTCCTGACTGCGAACAGAAACTCGCTGAAGTGCTTATCTCACATTGTCATGACTACGCCTTCAGCCTTGAACAATTTGTGGTTTCAAGTTTTGACCACCCACAACTACTGAGCCTCAAGCAGCGTTTACCAGAGGTTCGACGTGGAGTACTGCTAGCCGGAATCCCTCTCAATCATGCGGCCTGCTGTGACGAATTAGGCGCATACTCCTTTCACCCCAACATAAACTGCATGAATCAAGCACTGATTGACGATGCTAAACAGCGAGGCTTAAAGGTTTGGGCGTATACGGTCAATGAAGCCGACGATATGGAGCTGCTAGCCAGCATGGGGGTAGACGGTATTTTTACCGACTACCCAGAAAAACTCTTGGCGCTCAACAGCCAGTGCGACGGTTAACCAGACACACAGAGAAACTTACGCATAATGGTCGTCTGACAACCGCGGATACTCTTGCTACTCATCTCCTGCCAGCCACGATTACGATAATAGCCAACCTGATCCGTCGCGTATAAATACAGTTCAGCGATACCCTGCGTCTCGGCGTAAGACTCCATTACCAATAGCATTTCACTGGCTAAACCTTGACGGCGCTGAACTTGAGCCACAAACACATTGGCAATCCAATAGCTCGGGGGCATGCCCCCTATCCGAGGGTAATCGACCAAACTGATGCAACCCAACGGTTGATCCTGCCTATGCGCGACATAAGTGACGGGGATGCGATCATCGATGCACTGATGTTCGAGCACCTTCAAACGAGTGGCGAACGCGTCTACAGCCGAGGATAGATTGTCTGTATTTGATGCCTCAGCCTGCCATCGCGCAATAACATCAAGCCAGCGCGGGTAGAGGCCACAGGGTTCAATCAAAGTATTCGACTCTTCAGGGCTTGTACCTGCTGCATGTTTCTCACTATTAGGGTGCATAACGTTACTCGATGTTACGGGTCGTCGTGAGAGCATCACGAAGCCATAGGGCGCAGCTAGACAGTAAACACATCCTGATGATGCGCCGCGTTATCAAGTTGATTATAGAGGGCAATACGGAAACCCGAGACACTTTCAGGCACAGAGAGAACAGGGCTCGAAACGTTATAGTTTCTGGCCGTTGGACGATAAAGTTAAAGGCAGGAACAATTGATAAAAGCTAGAGAGGGAAAGGAACACAGGTACTGAGGCTCATTGCCACCAGACCTATGTTCAGTTCAGGAGAGTAAATTATCCGTCTAGTTTACTACTTCACCGTGCGTCTGCTTGTCGGCATGGTAGGACGAACGTACCAACGGGCCACATGCAGCACGCTTGAAACCCATACTTTTAGCCAGCTGAGCATATTCTTCGAACTCGTCAGGGTGCACATACCGCTCGACAGGCAAGTGCTCTTTTGACGGCTGTAAATACTGGCCAATGGTGAGCATATCGATATCGTGGTCACGCATATCCTGCATCACCTCAAAAATCTCTTCCTTGGTTTCACCCAGTCCGACCATCAAACCCGACTTGGTTAAAACATCTGGTCGGCGCTTTTTAAACTCTTGCAACAGTTTCAACGACCACTTGTAGTTCGCACCAGGGCGCGATTGACGATAGAGACGCGGTACGGTTTCCAAGTTGTGATTAAAGACATCCGGCGCATCCACTTCTAGAATATCGAGCGCCACATCCATGCGCCCTCGAAAGTCAGGGGTCAGGATTTCAATTTCAAGATTGGGGGACTGCTTACGGGCTTCACGAATACAATCGGCAAAGTGTTGAGCCCCGCCATCGCGTAAATCGTCGCGGTCCACAGATGTAATCACAACATATTTTAAGCTCATCTCCGCAATAGCCGAGGCCAAGTGCAAAGGCTCTCCAGCGTCTAGTGGATTAGGCTTGCCGTGGCCAACATCACAGAAAGGACAGCGTCGGGTGCAAATTTCGCCCATTATCATGAATGTGGCCGTGCCACCGCTAAAGCATTCACTTAGATTTGGGCAGGAAGCTTCTTCACACACGGTTGCCAAGCCGTTTTTACGCAGAATTTTCTTGATCCGATCAATCTCAGGCGAGGCTGTCATGCGCACCCGAATCCAGTCGGGCTTGCGCTGCATATTAGTGCTCGCGATCACCTTAACGGGTATCCGCTCAACCTTATCGGCGTCGCGGAGCTTTTCACCCTGCTGTAAACGGCGGGTGCGTTTGACCGGTTCCAGTTCCACCCCCCTTTCAGTGTCACGTACGGGGTCAACAAGAGTTGGAGCGCTATCACTGGACGAGGTTTTATCTGTGCTCATGTGTGCTTATATCTCTTTGGCTTGATCTGCAGCAACCCGTGCATCAGACCATTGTTCGAGTAGGTTATCGACCGAATCTTCGGCATAAATAACCTCACCGTAATTCAGTTGCTCGGCAAAATGTTCCACGACCAGCGGCTCTAACCCTTTCAGCGTAGCGGCACGCGGGTCATCACTCTGCTGACTCGTTTGCGCCATCTGTAGCCCTTGATAACCGCAGGGGTTAATCCGCGCATAGGGCGCCATATCCATATCGACGTTAAGACTTAGGCCGTGGTAACTGCAGCCGCGACGAATTCGAAAGCCCAAGGACGCCACCTTTGCTTCATCAACGTAGACTCCTGGAGCATCAGGCTTTGGGTAAGCCTCTATACCTAAGTCCTTCAATGTAGCGACAAGCGCGTTTTCAGTAATGGTAACAAGGTCGCGCACGCCGATACTTTGGCGCCGCAAATCAATAAGGGGGTAACCCACTAGCTGCCCAGGACCGTGGTAAGTCACTTGGCCGCCGCGATCGACCTGCACCACCGGTATATCCCCAGGCATTAGTAGGTGTTCAGCCTTGCCTGCTTGGCCCTGGGTAAATACTGCGGGGTGTTCCACCAGCCAGAATTCATCATCCACCTGAGTATCGCGCTTATCGGTAAAGTTCGACATGGCGCGCCACACGCGTTCATAGTCCTGGCACCCTAAACGGCGCACAATCAGCGTCCGCGATACTGTTTCACTGGACATGAACAACCACCTTATTACACACAGCTTGAAGCAAGCTTAGAGCACCATCTTGGTCTTGGAATTGCTACGCAGCTCGTTGTGCAAGCCTTCCAATTGAGGAATACCCGTCGCGGTAATGAAGAAGGTAATCGACTGGAAGTTACCCTTTCCACTGAGACGCTGAGTCAATTTTGAGCGATCCAGCCCCGGCGCGTATTTTTCCATTACAGCAACAGCAAAATTATAGTATTCATCACTGGCCTCCCCCATCACTTTGACGGGGTAATCGGGGCAGGGAAATACAATTTTCGGGGCTTCAGGTTCAGACATAATAGGCATATCAGTTGAGCAGAATAATGAAGATATTATACCCGCGCCAAGGGATAAGAGCCAATCCGAGCCAGAGACGTTGGGTATCTGCCCAGATTCACAAAAAAGCCCCTAAAGGGGCATGTGGAGGCCGGAATAGGCCCCCAGAGGCACTAGAACAAATGGGTGAAGAACAACGTAATCGTGTCGATCAAGCGAGCAAAGAAACCCGCTGCCTCGACACCTTCTGCGGCGACTAGCGGCAAATTCGCCAGTTCTTCGCCGTTGAGACTCACCGTCAGGTTACCCAACTCCTTACCCGCCTTGAACGGCGCCATGATCGTCTCGTCAATGTGCATTTCAGCCTTCAGAGAATCGCCCGCACCGCGAGGAATGGTCAGGACCAAATCCTTGCTCAAGCCCAGTGATACCTGTTCGCTCCTCCCACCCCACACACGGGCCTCACTCAGCATCTGCGAGGCCTGATATAGCTTATGTGTTTGAAAGAAACGGAATCCATAAGCCAGCAACTTCTGAGATTCTGCCGCACGGGAAGCTTCCGATCGAGTACCCATAACTACGGACACCAATCGCATGCCCTTCTTCTGGGCCGACGCCACGAGACAAAAACCAGCCTCGTCTGTGTGGCCGGTTTTTATGCCATCCACGGTCTTATCACGAAACAGTAGTTTATTACGGTTTTCCTGCTTAATAACTCTTTCGCCGGGGGCGCCGTAACTAAAGTATTTTTGTGAATACAGTTTGTAGTGTTCTGGGTAATCACTAATCAACGCGCGAGCCAATAAGCTAAGGTCGCGAGCGGTCGTGAAGTGCTCTTTCGCTGGCCAGCCTGTGGCGTTCTGATATCGAGTTGAATCCATACCGAGTAGCGCGGCCTGCTGATTCATCATGTCGACAAAAGCTTCCTCACTGCCGGCAATGTGCTCAGCCAAGGCAACGCTGGCATCATTGCCCGACTGAATTATCACGCCTCGCAACAGATCTTTAACCGGTACACGAGTGCCCTCACGCACAAACATCTTCGAGCCACCCATGCGCCACGCTTTAACACTGATGTCCGCTTCTTCCTCATAATTGAGGTTACCGCCATGAATTTCAGAGGACACTATGTAACTGGTCATCATTTTCGTCAGACTCGCAGGAGGCACCTGCTCAGACGAGTTGTGTTCTACCAGAATCTTTCCGGTATCGACATCCATCAATAGGTAAGAAGTCGCCGCCAGCTGTGGAGGTGCAGGGATAATCGCCTGCGCCTGAGCAACTGAGGCAAGGCACAGCAGCCCGAAACTGAGCAGAGTTTTTAACGTTCTAGACATAACAACTTCCAATAACAAACATCATAAAAAAAAAAGGGGGGGGTCAGTGCACAATTGTACCAGCCCTTTGTGGCTTGTCGACAAGGCAAGTGCCACAAAGCACAGAACGACCTACGCACAAAACGAAAGATTATCTAGAGAGGGCGCCTCGGGCATTCGCCGTCTACTCATAAACTAAGTGCCCTGCATGCAGCCCTTCAGACACTAGGGTTTCACGTAAGTTCATGACCACAAGATTACTCTCCACCGGACCTACCTGCACTCGCCACAAACTCTTGGTTCCCGACTTGCTTAACAGTTTTACCGGTAGCTCCGTCAGTGCAGCGACACGCTGTTGTAACGCCTGTGCACTAAGCTGCCGAGCAAAGGCACCAAGCTGCAAAAAAGTATTGCCGGGCAAGCGATAACCAGCCTGCTCCCCGATGGCGGGAAGCTGTGATTGCTCTGGTACGACTAAGTTCGGAGTTCCCCCACCATTGTTTGGACGCACACTCACAGCGGACGAGACATTAGCGGTGGCATCAAAGTAACCGGTTGCCATAGGCAGCGTTTCGACTTCCACCCGCGCTGTTCCCTGCTTTAGGTAACCCAACTTACTGGCACCGGCGTAACTCAGATCAATCACCCGGCCTTCATGAAACGGACCTCGGTCATTCACCCTCACCACTATGCTGCGGCCATTATCCAAATTCGTCACTTTGACGTAGGAAGGAATCGGCAGGTTCTTATGCGCGGCGGTCATACCGTACATATTGTAAACTTCACCATTAGATGTCTTGCGGCCGTGAAATTTGTTGCCATACCAAGAGGCTATACCGCGCTCGCGGAAACCATCACTCCCAGGCAACACACGATACGTTTTACCCAACACCGTATAAGGGCTTTTATTGCCTGCGCGGGTGCGCACTTCAAAGCGCGGCTGGGCGTTTGGAATAGAGGAGACATCCACCGGACCACTAGGCCCACTGTCCCGAATTACAGCAGGTCCACCACACGCCATCAGCAGCAGAGGCACGTACAACAGTGCGCCCCTCTTTACACTACGCCAACATCGAGGTTTTAAACTAATAAACATAATCACACACCACTGGTTACTGTGCTTCATGATGCTCAAACGCTTGAAGCAATTCATCACTGAGTTGATAAACAGCCATCGCATAAAGGCGGCTGTGGTTGTAGCGAGTTATGGTATAAAAGTTATTCAGGCCCAACCAAAATTCTGCGCCATGCTCACCCTGCAACTTCATCGCCGTGGCCATACTCTCACCGTGGTAGTCAGCTAGAGGCGTAAAGCCTTTCTGCTTAAGCTCGGAAACCGTGTGCTGAGGTTTCAGCGAGACATTCAGCTGTTTCTCATCGTAGCCCTTTGCAGGGCGTACCCGGGAGGCTACCGGTGTATTTGTCTTCCAACCGTGGCGAACAAAATAATTGGCCACACTGCCTATGGCGTCGACGGGGTTCTCCCATATGTCGATCAATTCATCACCATCAAAATCAACGGCATAAGCTCGGTAGCTTGAGGGCATAAACTGCCCATAACCCATCGCTCCAGCGTAAGAGCCTTTCAGTGTCATTGGCTCTTGACCCTGCTCACGGGCCAATAATAAAAACTGTTTCAATTCTTTGGTAAAGAAGGGGCTACGGCGGGGGTAGTCAAACGCCAAGGTCGACAAAGCATCCATCACGCGGTACCCCCCCGTGTTGCGACCATAGCGTGTCTCGACACCGATTATGGCCACCACCACCTGCGCTGGCACGCCAAATTCCGCCTCCATACGCTCAAGGGTTTGCCGATGATTACGCCAAAAATCTACGCCCTTAGCGATACGCGAAGGCGTTACAAAAATCTTGCGGTACTCCTTCCAAGTTTTGGTCTTCTCCGCAGGCCTAGCGATCGCATCGAGAATAGATTGCTTCTTTTCGACTTGGGCAAACCAGCCCTCAAGGTCCGAGCGAGAAAAACCCTCCTCACTCACCAACTCATTGATCAGTGCTTGGGCCTGAGGAGAATCAATATAATCAGCCTGTGCCGCGCCTTGCAGTAAAAAGCCACTCAGTAATACCGCCTGAGCAAACCGACGCTTGCAAGCCAACAACCCAGCTTCGACTCGCCCATCAGCGGTTCCTTTAATAGTCAACAAGTCTGCCACACGACGCCCTACTGCACGATAAAACATATCTACCTCCAAAAACGACAACTGATCAGCAAACGCTGATGCTTTTCATCCGTGAACATCAGCACCGCTCGGCTGACCTCCTGCTTATTGTTTCTACTGACGGTTTACAACCTACTTACTAACCCATACTTACACGACGCTTTTCAGTGCCTATGGCCATGACGATACCAAAACCCAGCATCAATGTGACAATTGAAGTACCACCATGACTCACAAGTGGTAAAGGCACACCCACCACCGGCAGTAAACCGGTTACCATACCTATGTTGACAAACACATAGACAAAAAATGTGAAGACGATACTCCCCGCCAATAAACGACCGAAAGTATCTTGCGCGCTATACGCCAACCACATACCGCGGCCAATAATGAGCACATAAAGCGACAATAAAAATAATACGCCGACCAAACCAAACTCTTCGGCCAGCACCGCAATAATAAAATCAGTATGGCTTTCCGGGAGAAAGTCTAACTGTGACTGAGTGCCGTTAAGCCAGCCCTTGCCATTAAACCCACCTGATCCAATAGCTGTCTTTGATTGAATAATATTCCAGCCAGCCCCTAACTTATCAGCCTCAGGGTTGAACATTGTGAGAATTCTCTGTTTTTGATAACCGTGCAACACAAACTGCCAAATAGGCCAGGCGCTGGCCAATAGCAATCCGAAAGCAGTAGAAATATAACGCCACCGCAGTCCCGCAAAGAACAGAGCAAGCAGCCCAGAAGCAGCCACCAACAAAGACGTCCCCAGATCAGGCTGTTTCATAATTAGCAAAGTGGGTATGCCGATCAATAACAGCGTAAAAAAGACATGCTTTAAACGCGGCGGCAAAATGCGACGGCATAAATAGGATGCCACCATCATCGGCATGGCCAACTTCATTATTTCCGAAGGCTGAAAACGAAACCCGCCCAAACTCAACCAGCGTTGCGCACCCTTAGCCCCCACCCCAAAAAAAATCACCATCAACAAAAGCAACAAACCAAAACTATAAAACCAAGGGGCCCACAGCTCAAAAGCATTCAAGCGGATTTGTGCGACGACAAACAGACCAACGTATGCGATACAGAAAAACACCGTTTGACGTTTCACATAATGCCAATCCTGACCACTGGCGCTGTAGAGAACTACCAAACCAAAACAGGTCACCAGTATCAATCCAAGCAACAGTGGCAAATCTATATGCAGTCGCTGTAATACGCTGGTCGGCCGCCGCAGAGCATGACTGGCCTCTGGCATACGCCGTTGAAAATCACCCGCGCGTCTCACGGAAACACCCCCACTATTGCTGACACTTCAGCTTTGGCCGCTTGGTCGTCTAGGTAGTAATCAATGACCTTGCGGGCAATCTTCGCCGAGGTCGAACTCTTCTCGCCATTATCGACAATTACAGCCACCGCGATTTGAGGGTCATCGACAGGGGCGAAGGCGATAAACAATGCGTGATCTCGCTGCCGCTCAGCCAACGCTTGCGAATCATATTCCTCACCCTGCGCGATACCCACAACCTGAGCTGTGCCGGTTTTACCCGCCATACGATACTTCAAACCGTAACGAATCGATTGAGCTGTCCCCCGCGGTGAATGCACCACGTCCTCCATGGCCTTGTATATCGAGTCCCAGTGCTGAGCACTCACCTCAACAAAACCTGCGACCACATCCTCAAGTGCTTTTTCCTCGGGTTTGTCGGTCAAGGCATTAAGGGCGTCAAGCTCCAGCGACTCTTCTGCGTCACCTGATACTTCCTCTTGATTACTCACCTTGTGTACCAACTGAGGACGACGAAAATGGCCTCGGCTGGCCAGAGTCGCACTCATCGTCGCGAGCTGCAGAGGTGTGGTTAGCACAAACCCCTGCCCAAGACCAACATTCAAACTATCACCAGGGAACCAAGGCGCGCCCCGCGACCGTTTTTTCCATTTACGTGAAGGCCAAATGCCCCGACGCTCACTGGGAATATCAATCCCGGTACGGTCCCCCAGACCAAAATTTTGGCCAAAGTCGTGAATGCGGTCAATCCCCATACGAAAGGCCAAGTCGTAAAAATAAGTATCACATGACTGCATCACTGCCTGGTGTAAATTCACATGCGTCGCGTGGCCTTTACGTTTCCAATCCCGGTAAAGACGCTCATCGCCCTCTAGCTGGTAATAACCTGGATCGCGCACCGTGCGACGCGCATCGACCACACCGGCGTTTAATGCACCCAGGCCCAGCATCGGTTTAAGGGTTGACCCAGGTGGATACTGCCCCTGGATAGCGCGATTAAACAGCGGCAAATCAAGTGACTGATTAAGCGCGTTGTAATTTTTATAGCTAATGCCTGTCACAAATAAGTTCGGGTCATAGCTGGGGGTACTCGCCATGCTCAACACTCCACCCGTGGCCACTTCAATCGCGACGACCGAACCACGCCTCTCGCCGAGGGCCTCCATCGCGACCCTTTGCAAAGCTATATCTAGGTGTAACGTCAGGTCCGCTCCAGGTTTAGGCGCTATGCGCTCCAACACTCGCAGCACCTGACCTCGAGCATTGGTTTCCACATACTGGTAGCCCACTTCACCTAAGAGTTGATCTTCGTAGAATTTTTCCAGGCCAACTTTCCCTATGGTGTAGGTGCCGCTGTAACGGCGGTCTTGCTCTTCATCAAATCCGTTCAGCTCGCGGTCGTTTATGCGTCCAACATAACCCACACTGTGGGCCAACACCTTACCGAAGGGGTAATCCCGCACCAACTGGGCCTCAACTTCGACCCCCGGCAGACGGTATTCATTGACGGCTATACGAGCAATATTTTCCTCGGTTAAGCGGTACTTCAACGGCACGGCTTCAAACGGCCGGCGTCGCTGTTTCATCCGCTTATGAAAACCACTCCGCTCATCGTCACTAATCTCCACTAGACCTTCGAGAACTTTTAACGTTTCCTCGAGGTCATCTACCCGTTCGTTGATCAGACTCAGGGTGTAACTCGGGCGATTGGTGGCCAGTAAAATACCGTTGCGGTCATAGATCAAACCGCGGTTTGGGGGGATAGGCTGCACGTGTACACGGTTGCGGTCGGACTGAGTGACATAGTCCTGATGGTTAACGATCTGCAGATTATAGAAACGCCCAAGCAACACACCCAACAAACAAATAATCGCCACCACAGCCAACATCGCACGATGGGTGAATATACGCGCGTCCTGGTAGTGATCTTTAAGGTGCTGCGGTTCCGACATGCCGGCTCGATGCTAGGAATTTGATAAAAGGATACGCTAGGGATCCAGTCACACAATTTTTATAATTATTTGAACAGCTGATCGTTTTCGCTAAATTCACACAGTAAACATTTGTCGGATGAGCAGCCCATCCGACAACACAGCGAACAGACATATCCGAGCCTGCGCGGCTCCGTCTGCTGCACACTTCTCATGTAATCACGTTTGCCCCTCTGGAAACAAGCGTAAGGCCTATCAATACGGTGTTTTTTACAGAAAATAAGCGCAGCTAAAGCCGCTCAAGGGAAAGCCTTTATCCGCGCCGATAAAAGCCGACGCGTTGGCCTGTACTATTTATGGTAGGGGTGGTTATTCAACAAGGTCCAAGCTCGGTATAACTGCTCAGCCAAGACGATGCGCACCAAGGGGTGGGGCAGGGTTAGAGCCGACATGGACCACTTCGCATCAGCTCGAGCCAAGCACTCCGGCGCCAGCCCGTCGGGGCCACCAATCAGCAAGCTGTAATTACTGAATTCCATGCTCCAATTGGCAAGATTATCGGCCAACTTTTCTGTACTCCAAGGCTTGCCAAGCACATCCAGCGCAATCACTTTGTCGCCCTTGGGGATTGCTGCCAACATTAGCTCGCCCTCCTTGGCGATCGCCTTGGCAATTGACGCATTTTTACCGCGCGGCCCCATTGGCAACTCCACTACTTCGAGGGAGAAGTCTCGAGGCAGGCGCTTAGCGTATTCGTGAAAACCCGTCTCAACCCACGCGGGCATCTTGGTGCCCACGGCAATCATTTTAAAACGCATAATGTCGTAGCAAACCTTACGGCTTAGCCTTCCTCACGGCCAGCGGGCGTAATTGTCCACAACTTTTCAAGGTCGTAGTTACTGCGTGCGGAGGGCAACATTACGTGCAAAATGGTGTCACCGAAGTCAGCCAACACCCACTCACCAGCGTCTTGACCTTCAATACCGATAGCGCGCTGGCCCTTATTCTTCGCATCGTCAACGGCGTTTTGCGCCAGCGATTTAACGTGACGATTAGAGGTGCCGGTCGCAATGATGAGCGTGTCTGTCACGTCGGTTAATTCCCTGACATCCAGCGTCACCACATCCTGAGCTTTCAGATCATCTAGAGATTCAAGAATCATCTGGTTTAATTCATTAGACATACGTATTCAAACCTTAAACATGCAAACTGTGTATTTTTGAGCCCACCCAAAGGCGATACTCATTGTTAATAATGTGTTGCTCTATCGCCAATCTAATCAGCGGTAGAGCTGCTGTTGCTCAATGTAATCATAGACCCCAGCGGGCAAATGCTCGTGCCAATTTGTATTCGCCTTGGCGCCCAGTCCAGCCAGCGCTTCACGCAACTGTGTGGAAGAGACATCAATCAGACTCAGAGGTGCGACTACAACCCCCCCGGCTGCTCGCTCAGAAAGCTGCTGTGCGTCAACCCTATGCGCAGCCAACCACCCAGCCACTTCACCGCTGGTAGGCAGCGACCAACCCGGTCGCGTAGCGACAACAAGGTGCGCGTGGTCAAGTAACTCTCGCCAGCGGTGCCAGCGGTTTAAGCTCACCAGTGAGTCCATCCCAACACACCAACACAGAGCAACTCCCGTGCCCTGCTCTCGGCGCAGCTCCACCAAGGTATCAATTGTGTAAGAGGCCTGCTCTCGCGACAGTTCGCGGGCATCTACCTGCAGTTCTGGCGTCGTTTTTAGCGCCAACTGCACCATAGCCAAACGCTGCGCACTCGTGCGGGCGGGGATCGCTTTATGAGGCGGCAGATGACAGGGCAACAGGCGCATTTCATCGAGCCCCAACTGCGCCTTAAACTCCTGCGCCATACGAATGTGCCCCAAATGAATGGGGTCAAACGTGCCGCCTAACAAGCCGATTTTTTTCATAGTACGAACATCAGCCACAAGGCTACTGACGAATATGCCCGTCGCCCAATACAATCCACTTCTGAGAGGTCAGCCCATCAAGGCCAACCGGCCCACGGGCGTGAATTTTATCGGTCGATATACCAATCTCAGCCCCCAGTCCGTACTCAAAACCGTCGGCAAAACGCGTCGAGGTATTGACCATTACCGAGCTGGAGTCCACCTCGGTAATAAAGCGGCGCGAGCGCGTGTAATCTTCGGTGACGATAGACTCGGTGTGCTGCGAGCTGTATTCGGCAATGTGCGCCATGGCAGCATCCATACCGGCAACCACCCGAATCGACAGTACCGGAGCGAGGTATTCCGTAGCCCAATCCTCCTCGGTCGCCGCAATCACGTTAAAATCACTGCCTTGCAGAGCCGCGCGAGTTTGAGCACAGCCACGTAGCTCAACACCCTTCTCCGTATAAGCAGCAGCAAGGCGCGGTAAAATAGTAGTGGCAACCTTTTTATGCACTAACAGCGTTTCCATCGCATTGCACACACCGTAACGGTGGGTCTTAGCGTTCAGAGCTACGTCAAAGGCCTTATCTAGATCAGCTTTATCATCAATGTAAACATGGCAGATTCCGTCGAGGTGCTTGATAACCGCTACGCGGGCATCGCGGCTGACACGCTCAATCAAGCCCTTGCCTCCGCGCGGCACAATCACATCGACATATTCACTCATAGTGATCAGCTCACCCACGGCGGCCCTGTCCGTAGTTTCGATAACCTGTACTGCAGTTTCAGGTAAACCAACGGCCGTTAAGCCATGACGCACGCACTGAGCAATGGCTTGATTGGATTTAATAGCCTCCGAACCGCCGCGTAAAATAGTCGCGTTGCCAGACTTCAAGCACAGGCTCGCCGCATCAATAGTGACGTTAGGGCGTGACTCATAAATTATGCCTATGACACCCAGCGGCACTCGCATTTTTCCCACCTGAATACCGCTTGGACGATAACTCATATCCGTAATAGCCCCGCAAGGGTCCGGCAACGCAGCAACTTGGCGCAGTCCCTCGACCATAGCGTCGATACGCTGGTCATCCAGTTCGAGACGCTCGAGTAAAGCCGCATCCAAACCGCTCTCGCGGCCCTTCTGCATATCCAGTTTATTCGCAGCGATCAATTTCGTACGATCGGCCAACAGTGCCTCAGCAATCGCCAGCAGCGCCGCGTTTTTCACACCGGTTGTAGCCGCTGCCACTTTGCGGGCCGCTGCGCGGGCGTTACGGCCCACCTCGTTCATATATTGCTGAATGTCCATGACCTGCCTCCACTCGCCAATTGAGCGCCTATTAAACCCCACTGCGCGCCAAGCTGTACCTAAGCCGCAAAAAGCGGAGCATTATACCCGTAACTGTTAGGACATACCCACTTTCTGCACAGATGTTCGTGCGATAGGCTGAATTAAATACGATAGAAGCTCGAAAAGCTCAGTCAGCCATTAAAATGGCCGCCAATGGCCGCTCTGAAAACCCAAGCGACGACGCTAAGTTTCAGACAACTATTCTCGCCCGAGTTGCTCAATGCGCTCGGCTAATTGATGCAGGCGTAAAATAGGGTCCGCCAATGACAAGAGCGCGACCTTGTCTGGCGCACTGAGTGGCAGCAATTGACATAACTGCCAACCCAAGTGACGAGCGTCCAAACAAGCTGGAAGCTGTAACGCACTCACGGCAGGGTGCAACAATAGGTCAACCAACAGTAGACTCAACCCATCAAATTCATCCGGTACTGGCATGGGCACCTCATCGGCCAACCACGCCACCTTTGCCAAAAGTTGCTTCATGGCTCCCTGCTCGGTCGCAGTAACGGCAAACTTGCGGCAGCCAAGCACCTGCACCCCCAGTAGACCATTGGGCAGCTGCTCAAAATCAATGATTTTCGCCTCCACACCAAACTGAAAAATTTGCGCGCCACCGCCTACCTCACGCCCTTCACGGATCTGCACGACACCAAAGCCTTGTTGTTTCTTTAAACTCTCACTGACCAATTTGACATAGCGCGGTTCAAATATTTGCAAAGACATGACTTGCTCGGGGAACAACGGCACAGCCAGAGGGAAAAGCGGAAATGTAGACATATATGGAAGGTGTCCTTAGGGGTCGAAAACCCACAACTGATCACTCAGCGCTTCAGTCAGGGTTCAGTTAGGCGAGAGTAGTCTAACCCTAAGGTCGAAAAACACCATCATCGATGTGACCGACTAAGGCCTCAAACAGCCCTCAAGGAGAGAAGACATGCAATTACTACAATGCTACAAAAAGCCCGCCCTCATCCTCATAGGATCTCTACTGATCAGCCTACCTCTCAGTACCCTGCAGGCAGCACCATACAGCGCCTCACATAACAAACATCACAGCGGGCCGCAAAAACACACGGACTACGCCAAGGTAACCGACGTCGACCCCATCTATAAAACCGTGAGCCACCGCGTACCCGAGCGCAGTTGCTGGACTGAAACCGTTTACGAACCAGTAAGCAGCAGTAGCTCCTACACCCCGACCATACTCGGCACCTTAATCGGCGGCGCTATCGGTAATGAGGTGGGCCACAGCAATAAGAACAAGAAGGTCGGTGCGGTTGCAGGCGCCCTGCTTGGCGCCAGCATTGCGGGGAACTATAGCAATAGCAGTAACAAGAGCGTGGCGCGCGATACCGAAGTCTGTGAAACTCAGCACCGAACGGAGTACGAAGAGCGCCTAGTTGGGTACAATGTTCAATACCGCTACCAAGGGCGAACCTACCACTCCCGTATGGACAGGCGCCCAGGCAGCCGAATTAAAGTAGCCGTGCAAGTAAAACCGGTATATTAATAGGTCAACTACAACGTCCCTATCGATAGACTCAAACGCGACAGCAAGAGCCCGCACATGAAAAATCACCGCCGCTCGTGGCAAAGACAATGCCTATTGGGATTGAGCAGCCTCTGCCTGAGCGGCGAACTGACCGCCGCTCAAGCCAGCTCCGTCTTCGAGCGCGATCCGCGGTTAACGCCAGTGTTCTCGCAAGCGACGTTCGCACCCCAAAAGCTGCTCCTAAGTCAACGCCTCGAACGTCGTGACGGCGCCAAGTTGCGCGATAAGCTGCGACGTCAACCGGATGGCAAGCGCCGCGACTCGAGTGAGCTCTTTGATCGCCGCGCAGCCTCTGTCAAACAGGCCGCGAAAATAGCGCAGCAGCAGCACGGGGGCAAGGTACTTAAAGTAGAGCGAAACAAGCAATCCTACCGTGTCAAAATGCTGCGCGAAGGCCGTGTCAGCTATGTACAGGTACCTGCCCAGTAGCTAAAAATACAGCACACCCAATCTCAACACCCCTGATCGAGAAACATTTATGCACCTCCTTATTGTTGAAGACGAAGCTCAACTGCAATTGCAAATTCGCCAACAAATGGAATCCCTCGGCTATACCGCCGATGCGGCCAGTGATGGCCGAGAGGGGCTTTATTTCGGTGGGGAGTACCAATACGACCTAGCCATCATAGATTTGGGGTTACCAGAGATAGACGGTATTGAGTTGATCAAGCGCTTACGCCAGCAGCACAAAACCTTCCCTATTTTAATTCTCACCGCGCGCGGAGACTGGCAAGACAAGGTCGAAGGACTAGAAGCCGGTGCGGACGACTACCTAGTAAAACCTTTCCACAGTGAGGAGCTGCGTGTTCGAGTACAGGCCCTGCTGCGCCGCGCCGCAGGCCAAAGCAGCAACGACTGGCAGTTCGGCCCTGTCAGTATCGACATAGATAAAAAACGCGTGCAGCTCGACGGACAAACCGTCGAGCTCACCAGCTACGAATTCAATACGTTGGAGTACTTAGCCCGCCACCAAGGCAAGGTGATATCAAAATCAGAACTAACCGAATACCTTTACGAGCAGGACTTCGAGCGCGACAGCAACACCATCGAAGTATTCATTGGCCGGTTGCGTAAAAAGATTGATACCGATAAAAACCAACAACTCATACACACCGTACGCGGCCAGGGGTATCGCTTTGATCCTCCCGCCGTCAGCACATAAGCTCGAATATCAGAACATTTTTAAGAACCCAACAGGGCGCCCACCAACCAACATGGCCAACACAGCAGCCTCCCGACTCTTTAGAAACTCTTTACAGGGGCGGCTCCTGCTGGCCACACTTTTGTGCCTGCCACTGTTTTTAAGCCTCAGCGCCTATCTACTCGACAGAGCATTCCAACAGAGCTTAGAGGACTCCGAAGCAGAGCAGCTGCAAACTCAACTTTATATATTGCTCAGCGCCACCGAATGGCAAGACGATCAACTGTGGTTACCGGAGGAACTAGCTGAGCCAAAATTCTCAGCGCCCGAGTCAGACCTGTTCGCTTACATCAGTGATGAACAAGGCGCCTTATTTTGGCAGTCAAACTCCGCGCTTTATATTGATGAAAAGTTGCCTACCGACAAAAGCATAATGGAACTTGGGGTGGAACGCTTTAGCCGTGAAAATACGGTGAATGACCTGAACCACGAACACACTTCGGCGTTCTTTCGATACCGTTACGACCTAGTCTGGGAAGCTGAAAATGGCGACGAGCAAATATTACGTTTTCAAATATTTCACCAGCTGACCAGCTACAAAGCCAAGTTGCGGAACTACCGCCGGCAACTGTTATTCAGCCTGCTGCTGTTCGCGGCCGGTTTGATTACCACTCAATTATTGATTAACCGCTGGGGCTTACACCCATTATCTCACTTGGCTCGTGAGATCAACGCACTTAAAAACTCGGAGAAACAAACCCTAGACGGTGATTACCCCGCTGAAATTCAGCCAGTCACCGACAGCCTCAACCAAGTGCTGAGCAGCGAACAGCAACAACGTGAACGCTACAAAAACACGCTAGGCGACCTAGCCCACAGCCTAAAGACGCCACTGGCCGTTATGCAGGGTGAACTCGGCCAGCAGCACACGGATCTCGCGGCCCAACAGCAATCTAATATCATTCTGGGTGATCAACTGCAACGCATGGACGCCATCATTCGCCACCAACTGCAGCGCGCGGTGATATCGACGCCCAATGCTATGCACAAAAAAGTCACACTCAAGCCGATTGCCGAACGTCTAATCGCAGCCATGGGGAAAGTCTACCGCGACAAAAACATCGCGTTCAGCACAGACATAGATGAGATGCTCACGCTCGCGGCCGACAGCCAGGATGTGTTTGAGGTCATGGGAAACTTAGTTGAAAACGCGTGCAAGTACGGTAGAAAAAACGTCTCCGTACGCGCGAGCGAACACCGATCAGGTCTCAATATCAGCATCGAAGATGATGGGCCTGGCGTTCCCGCTGAACTGCAACGAAAAATATTAGAGCGTGGCGCCCGCGCCGATACCGCTCAGCCCGGCCAAGGCATCGGGCTAAGCGTGGCAACCGATATCATCAGCGCCTACAGCGGCAGCATTGAATGTTCAACGTCGTCGCTGGGCGGTGCTAAATTCACCCTATGGCTGCCAAGCTAAGCTAAGTTACTTAGCCAGCA
>Ga0209826_1000106_pt1 | contig 54477 bp, 48 predicted proteins | sample GOMGulsemesocosm_5_FD_184637 | JGI IMG/M metagenome (GOLD analysis project Ga0209826, IMG submission 184637) | Methane-oxidizing microbial communities from mesocosms in the Gulf of Mexico - GOM15C Gulf of Mexico (SPAdes) (version 2) | ecosystem: Environmental > Aquatic > Marine > Cold seeps...
CGAGGAGGCTGTACCATTCGGTGGTTGTTTTAAATCTAATTTCTCAATTAACTGCTGAAAACGCTCTCTATCCTCTGCTAAATCAATGGCATCAGGTGAGGTACCAATAATTGGTGCACCAGCAGCCTCTAAATCACGCGCTAATTTAAGCGGTGTTTGCCCACCATACTGCACAATCACGCCCTTAGGCTGCTCTAAATCTATGATTTCCATCACGTCTTCAAAGGTTAAAGACTCAAAATACAATCGATCAGAAGTATCAAAATCAGTCGACACAGTTTCAGGGTTACAGTTCACCATAATGGTCTCGTAACCGGCTTCACGCAAAGCTAAAGCAGCATGCACACAACAGTAATCAAATTCAATCCCTTGGCCAATTCGATTAGGACCGCCCCCTAAAATAATAATTTTTTCTTTATCTGAAACACGCGCTTCGCATTCACGCTCATAAGTCGAATACAAATAAGCCGTATCTGATGAAAATTCCGCAGCACAAGAATCAATACGCTTGTACACAGGACGTATCGCCTGTTTATGGCGTAATTTACGCACATCACGCTCTTTAGTACCCAGTAACTTAGCTAGACGCGCATCAGAAAAACCTTTTTGCTTTAAGCGAAATAATTGCCCTTCTTCTAAAGTTGCCAAAGTTTTTGTAGCCAATGACTTCTCAGTTAACACCAAATCTTCTACTTGTGCTAAAAACCATGGGTCAATTTTACTGGCTTCATGCACATCATCAAACGCCATCCCACTACGGAAAGCATCAGCAACATACCATAAACGCTCAGGCCCAGGGTGACGCATCTCTCGCTGCATTTTTTCCTGTGCATCAGACTCAGTAAAATCAACAATTTCATCCAGACCATCAACACCTACCTCAAGACCCCGTAAAGCTTTCTGCAAAGATTCTTGGAAAGTACGACCAATCGCCATCACTTCGCCAACAGACTTCATCTGTGTGGTTAAACGATCATCTGCTTGCGGAAATTTTTCAAAGGTAAACCGTGGCACTTTAGTGACTACATAATCAATAGTCGGTTCAAATGAAGCAGGCGTTGCACCGCCAGTAATTTCATTCTGCAATTCATCTAGCGTGTAACCGACAGCCAATTTTGCAGCGACTTTCGCAATAGGAAACCCCGTCGCCTTAGATGCTAAAGCCGATGAACGCGATACACGCGGATTCATCTCAATAACAACCATACGGCCATCCGCTGGATTAATCGCTACCTGTACATTTGATCCTCCGGTATCAACACCAATTTCACGTAGCACTGCTAAAGAAACATTACGTAAAATTTGGTACTCTTTATCGGTTAAAGTCTGCGCAGGAGCAACGGTAATAGAATCACCCGTATGTACCCCCATAGGATCAAAATTTTCAATCGAACAGATAATAATGCAATTATCTTTTGTGTCACGCACCACTTCCATTTCATATTCTTTCCAACCCAGCACAGATTCTTCAATCAATAGCTCATTAGTTGGCGATAAATATAATCCGCGCTCACAAATATCAACAAACTCTTCTTTATTATAGGCAATACCACCACCACTACCGCCCATCGTAAATGAAGGACGCACAACGGTCGGATAACCTACTTCTGCTTGAGCGGAAAAGGCCTCTTCCATACTATGCGCAGTTTTAGACCTAGCAACCTCAAAACCAAGCCTAGCCATCGCATCATTAAATAACTGACGGTCCTCTGCCATATTAATGGCTTCTTTAGTAGCGCCAATCATTTCCACGCCGTATTTTGCCAATACACCGTGTTTATCCAAATCTAAAGCACAATTTAATGCAGTTTGCCCACCCATCGTTGGCAATACAGCATCAGGACGCTCTTTTTCAATAATTTTTTCGACCGTCTGCCAATCAATTGGCTCAATATAAATGGCATCCGCCATATCGGGGTCAGTCATAATCGTAGCGGGGTTGGAGTTCACCAAAATAATTCGGTAACCTTCTTCACGCAACGCTTTACAGGCTTGAGTACCTGAATAATCAAATTCACAGGCCTGACCAATAACAATCGGACCAGCGCCTAATAATAATATGGATTTTATATCGGTTCTTTTTGGCATATTCGTATTTTGCTCTGGGGTGATTAGTTAGCTTGGTTCATCATATCCATAAAGTCATCAAATAACGACTCTACATCATGCGGGCCTGGGCTAGCTTCAGGGTGACCTTGAAAACTCATCGCTGGAATGTCAGTACGTGCAATTCCTTGCAAACTGCCATCAAATAAAGAATGGAACGTCGCTTGTAAATTATCTGGTAAGGTTTTTTCATCCACAGCGAAACCATGATTTTGACTACTAATCATCACACGGCCTGTTGATTTTTGTTGCACAGGATGGTTCGCGCCATGGTGACCAAACTTCATCTTCTCGGTTTTAGCACCACAAGCCAAGGCTAATATTTGATGCCCCAAGCAAATACCAAAGACAGGAATTTTTTGCTCTAAAATAGCCTTAACTGCCTCAATTGCATAAGTACAGGGCTCTGGATCACCTGGACCATTCGATAAAAACACACCATCTGGGTTCATTGCCAATACTTCCGTAGCTGGTGTAGTAGCAGGAACAACTGTTACACGGCAACCACGGTTGGCCAGTAAACGTAAAATATTACGTTTTACACCAAAATCATATGCAACGACATGCTTAGTAAGATTTTCAGCTTGTGTATGGCCCGCTTCTAAACTCCAGGTATTTTCCGTCCACTCATAAGCTTCGGTAACAGTGACTTCTTTCGCTAAATCCATCCCTTTCAATCCAGAGAATGCATTTATCGCAGCCTTTGCTACCACCTCATCACAAACATCACCCGCGATAATACAACCACGTTGCGCACCTTTATCACGTAATAATCGAGTCAATTGACGCGTATCAATTTCGGCAATGGCAACCACATTATTATCCTGCAAATAATCCGACAAGCTTTTTTCTGAGCGCCAGTTACTAGCAACGATAGGTAAATCACGAATCACCAAGCCGCTAGCAAAAACGCCAGGCGACTCATTATCCTCATCATTTGTCCCAACATTTCCAATGTGCGGGTAAGTTAAAGTTACAATTTGTTTAGCGTAAGAAGGGTCGCTTAGGATTTCTTGATAGCCAGTTAACGATGTATTAAACACCACTTCCCCAGCAGAGCAGCCATCTGCGCCTACCGACACCCCATAAAATACTGTCCCATCTTCCAACATTAATAGTGCAGGTTTGTTCAAAATAAGCCACCTTAAATGTACAAAACGGGAAGCACCTCGCGGCCCTTCCCGTTATAGAATAAATTACGTCTGATCATATCAGCTATCCGAAAAACCGAATAATTGCTATGATTTTACTGAATTATCAGTGCGCGGTCATTAAGATTTTTATAATTCCTAATTATAGAGAGTTATTTCACTCAAATTATTAAGCGTGATAAATATACCTCGATGCTTATTCCTAGCTATTATGTGCCGACTTTATATTTTGAATAAGCTGACTCAAACGGGTCTCTATATTAGCTTCCATACCTAAGAAAAACATCCCAATTTGGCACTGATCTTGCGCAAGCCTTCGAGAATAAACAATACCGCAACGCACATTAATTAAATCACTATTCCCTAGCTTATCAGAAAACTTCAAATAAACTTGCACCTCTACTGGACGACCTTGCCTAACAAAATCACCTTGTGGCGTTATACGATTCCGGTCACCCGTACTACAGCGAAAACCAACACCTTGACTAGATATATCTAAAGTTGTCCCATGTATTCGTTCCCCCAAATCACTCTCGATTTCTACCGACAAACACTCAGCAACACGAATACAGGTTCTTTTATTTAAATTCATACTTTCACCTAGGCTTTAGATGAGTGTAGTTTACCGCTGACTTAATAAATAACAAAACAAGCCCACTTACTCGTAAAGTTCGGTGCTATTATCCATAGTTCCAGTATTCTTATATAACATCGGGCTACCTAAATTTAACTGTCGAGCTTCAATAACCTCGCAAATAACCAATTGATGATCTCCTGCGGTGACTTCATGGCTGACCTTACAATCAAAATAAGCCAAACTTTCTTGCAACACAGGCGCCCCCGTTACTGCAGCTGCCCAAGTTCCCTGCGCCATTTTATCTTCAAGACCTGACTGCCCAAAATGCTCAGTCAGCGACATTTGCTGCTGACTTAAAACATTAACACTACAAACACCGCCTTTTTTCAGTAACCGATACGAGCGGTGCTCTGGATTAATACTAATAGCTAATAATACTGGTGCAAACGAAACTTGCATCACCCAGGCTGCAGTAAAAGCATTCGTCTCCGAACCTTCCCCTACTCCGACAACATAAACACCCTGACTCAGCATCTGCTGCAATAACCTATCCATACTTTGCATTACTCAGTCACCAAATCAATACGCATAGATAAATCAACAGCCGTTACATTTTTAGTCAAAGCGCCAATAGAGATATAGTCCACACCGGTCTCTGCAATCTCGCGAATACCACCTAAAGAAATATTACCTGAAGCCTCTAAGGCGACTGTTCCTGCAACTTTTTTCACTGCTTCTAATAATTGCGGTACAGAGAAATTATCTAACATAATCCGGTCAGGCCGAGCATCTAGCGCTTGCTGTAGCTCCACCATACTTTCTACTTCCACTTCCACCCACTTATCGCTAATTTGCCTTGCTTTAGCGACCGCTTTAGCGATTGATCCTGCCGCTATAATATGATTTTCTTTAATTAAAACGCCATCATACAATCCTATGCGATGATTATGGCAACCACCACAAATAACCGCATATTTTTGCGCATCACGTAAGCCTGGAATAGTTTTTCGCGTGTCCAATATTTTGCAATCAGTACCCGCAACCGCCTGCGCATATTGATGCGCATAAGTTGCCGTTGCCGCCAAAGTTTGCAATAAGTTTAATGCCGTACGCTCCCCCGTTAACAAAGGTCGCGCAAAACCGTGCAAAGTACATAAAAGCGTGCCCGCTCCAACCCATTGACCTTCTCTCACCAACCATTCAATTTCTATCTCTGCATTTAACTCTTTAAAAACGGCATTAAACCAATCCTGGCCACAACAAATCATCGATTCACGCGTAATGACCTTTGCACTCGCCTGTATAGTTTCAGAAATAATGGCCGCAGTAATATCACCACTACCAATATCCTCTTCAAGAAAGGGTTTAATATTTATAGGAGCTGTATAATTCATGCACTATTCCAGAGTAAAGAATTAAAACTAAGAAACCAAGAAATAAGCAAAAACTAAGAATTAGTCAGCCTATTTTCAGTAAAAAACAAGAAGTGAGTTGCTCTAAAGGCAACCAAGGTAAATCATCATAACACCAACAAAACCACTAAAAACCTATGCCTAAACAATAATTTTCTTGGAATCACTTCAGTATGATCACTTACCCCAATTAAGGTTAAATAATATACAAACCTTTATTTCAAGGCACCTAACCTATCAGCAACAGCACCAGATAACTGAGCGTCGTAATGACGTTTTAAAGTTGAATCTGTAGGCCTATCTCCCATCGTAGCAGCAACTTCAGCAAACAACTGCTGAGTAAAATGACGCCTTAATGTAGAATCTTCTGGAATTTTCTCGCTAGAGCCTTCCTTATTAGCCATCAAATTTTGCATATAATGACGCCTTAACGTTGAATCTTGCGGTACTACACTCACTGCAACACACTCTTGCGCGGCTTCGTTAGCGACTATTTCAGTAACTGGCTCGACATTTTCTGTTTCTGGAGAAGCTTCAGCAGCCTCAGTATCAATAGCCGCCACTTCTTCTTGCCCTACTACAGGCTCTTCCGACTGAGTCGTCGTTTCTGTCGCACTTTTACCCACATAAAGCCATATAAAAATAACAGCCGCCACAACTATTCCAAGTTCAATCATCGTTTATTCTCTCACCAATTATTTAGTTTAATACACCAATAGACACTTAAGCCTTGCTAGAAATACAAACTCACACAACTTCTACCGATAAAAACGAACAGCATAATCATGCAACAAGCCTATAACTCTGTGTGTTCATTATTCCATAGAATGCAGTCCTTGATAATAGATATATTATATATATCTAGTGCATCCAAAACCCACCTTATAGAACAAAAGACATGACAACTCTGGCTATCGTCTAAATAGACCTGATAGAGCCAGCATAAAAATAAAGTAACACCCTTAGGTTATTCCTTTTAAATAAGCAGCAAATTTTCAGGTATTATAAATAACGACAAATATTGCTTACCCCATAACAAACGCACTATCAGACTTAACATGCGCATTAAAAATCATTTACTAATATCAGCACAGCAAATAGCCTCACCAAACTGCGATCAACGCACTGACCCAGCAGATATTTCCTTAATTGTAATTCACTGCATTAGCTTGCCCGAAGGACAATTTGACACACCTTATATTGACAAACTATTTACCAATCAACTTAACGCAGACGAACACTCTAGCTTTCCTGAAATTTGCCATTTAGAAGTTTCTAGCCACATACTTATTAAACGCAACGGCACAATCACGCAATACGTTCCCTTTGACCAACGCGCTTGGCATGCAGGAGCCTCATGCTATCAAGGGAGGGAGAAATGCAATGACTTTTCTATTGGCATTGAATTAGAAGGGACAGTAGACACAGCTTATACTGAAATACAATACCAGCAACTTGCCGCACTGATTCACTGCTTAATTCTGACCTACCCCAAACTGCGCCAAGAAAATATCACCGGACACAGCGATATTGCACCGCAGCGTAAAACAGATCCTGGGCTTTTTTTCGATTGGGTCAAATTTCACCAACTAACAAAGCTTAGGTTTAGCACTTTTAACAAACAAAATACAGACTGAAGTCCATTTCGTTAAATCACTGACAAAATATAATCATCCAACTTTTTTAAAATAGCGTGCCTGCTTGCCTCTCACTGGCGCAAGAGCAGTCATATCCACAGGCACTGACTCAGTACTACTTAAAAACAAATAGCCGCCCGGTTCAAGCGCATCGACCAAGCGACGCAAAATATCCCTTTTTACTTCGTCCGAAAAATAAATCAAAACATTGCGACAAAAAATAACATCAAAACGACCTATACCAGAAAAAGATTGCAACAAATTTAACTGCTGAAACCGAACTCGTCGTGCTATTTCTGATTTTAACTGATGCCCAGCCTCTACTTTTTGAAAATAAAGCGCACTAACCTTACTGTCCAAACCTCGATTAATTGCCATATCCGAATAAACTGCGGTACGCGCCACATTTAAAATAGTTTCAGAAATATCCGTACCCACTATTTGCACATTCACAGGAGAGCCCTGAGAACGCGTCATTTCTTCGGCACACATACTCATTGTGTACGGCTCCTGCCCAGAAGAACAAGCCGCTGACCAAATCTTGACTACACCTCGTGTTTTCAAAAACAACTCAGGCAAGACTTCATTCTTTAAAGCTAAAAATTGCGAGTCATCTCTAAACCAAAAAGTTTCATTAGTGGTCATAGCATCAATCACTTTAGATTTTAAGCGATTAGAAAATACAGAATGCGCCTCTAAATGCGACACCAACTCAGAATAGGAAGCCAAGTTGAATTCACGCAGAACACCCGATAATCGATTTTTAACCAAGTATTGCTTATTTTCACCAATCTCAATCCCACATGAGCGCCTAAGAAAATCTTGGAAATCACTATATTCCTTCAGGGTAATATCCATATATCACAACGACCTATTCATATTAAACAGTTTCTAAGCATGCAGTTATACATTAATTGCTAGAATGCTCATGAAATGACTGCAACCGCTTTTGCACAGACTCAGCCAGTGCATCGGGCTTAAATTTAGCCAAAAACTCATTCGCCCCGACTTTTTCTACCATTGCCGTATTAAACACACCACTTAAAGATGTATGTAAAATCAAATACACATTCTTCAACTCAGGGTCTTCTTTCACTCTAGATGCAAAGGTATAGCCATCCATACGCGGCATCTCAACATCAGAAATAATCATTGTATAATAAGAAGCAACATCAATACCTTGCTCCTTAAGCTCCTGAACATGTTCCCACGCCTCCAAACCATCTTTTAATAAAGTACAGCGTATGCCGATCTGCTCCAATACCCGCTTAACTTGGTTTCTAGCAACCGAAGAATCATCCACTATTAATACATGATCATTAGCATTATCTGCCACAACATTATCAGCTAAAATCCCTGCAGAAACCTCTTCGCTACCACCAATGACTTCCTTCATAACCTTTTCAACATCAATAACTTCGATAAGCTCATCTTCAAACCGGGTCACTGCCGTTAAATAACCCTCTCGGCCCGCACCTTTTGGCGGCGCATTAACCTGATCCCAGCCAATATTAATAATTCTATCGACCGAACTAACCATAAACCCTTGAGTACTACGATTATACTCAGTAACAATCACATAGTTATTAGCTTCCCTATCAATTTGCCTCATACCAATAGCCATCGATAAATCCATGACTGGAATTGTTTTACCACGCAAATGCGCAACTCCACAGATCACCGAGTGCGCTTTAGGGAGCTGCGTTAAAGCCGGACATTGAATAACCTCTTGGACTTTAAATACATTAATACCAAAACGCTGCCTTCCTGCTAACTTAAAAAGTAATAATTCAAAACGATTATGTCCCGCCAACTTAGTTCGCTGATCAACGCCATCTAATATTCCAGCCATAAAAACCTCTTACTTAATTAACTCAAAACAAGACATATAAAACTGCCCTTTACTATAAAAGCATTATAGCGACTAACAGGCATACTACTTGATTATTTTTTTGGCATCAATAGTGCTTTATAAATAATGAACTCACTCATACGCCAATGATATGACACATGAAAAAACACAGAAATGCTTAATCTCCATCCTGAGCCTTTTCTTGCTATCAACAGAAATGCTATACGCGCAAGAATACCAGTCGATTAATGCCATACAAACAGCAATAACTCAGTTTATCGAAGCCAATATCGATACCACTCAAGAATATGAAATTCAGCTTAAAAAACTAGATAACCGACTCAAGCTAGCTAACTGCAGCGTCCCTATAGAGACTTACAGTAACGACAAACAGATTGAAGCAGGTATATTTTCAATAGGGGTACGCTGCAATGGCAAGCAAAAATGGTCACTCTTTCATTCCGCCAAATTAACAATCTATATAAACGTACTAGCACTTAAACAGGCATTAAAACGAAATACCATTATTAGCCAAAATAATATTGTTTTAGTCAAAAAATCGACCAGTAGACTGCGTCATGGCTACTTTACCAACTACCAACAAATTAAGAATCAACTAACCACACGTAATCTACGAGCAGGTACTATATTACAACCATCACACATCACTCACCCACAACTTATCAAAAAAGGAGAGCAAGTAACCATTCATGCCTTTTCATCTTCATTCAGCATAAAAATGTCAGGAAAAGCATTAATGTCAGGTAGTTTAGGGGAAAGAATAAAAGTAAAAAACAACAGAAGCAAAAAAGTCATTGAAGGCACCATCACCAAAGCCGGCACTATTTCTGTTAATTATTAAAGTTATAAACACATTGGCCGACAAACTGGCATAGAAAAATATTTGCAGGAGTTCGTCATGAGCATAGAAATCACCAACAAAACACCAGCCATAGAAACAAATCAAAGACTAAACAATAAAATAACTCAACAACCAGCTACTGAAACAGAAAAAAACAAAGTTACTGACTCGATTGATTTGTCAATTGAAGCGGCTTTTAGATCATTAAAATCAACACCTACAGTCAATGCGGAGCGTGTTTCTGAGCTTAAAAGCGCCATAGAAAATGGTAGCTATCAAATTAATAATGAAAAGCTAGCAAACAACATCATCACATCTGAACAAGAGCTATCCAACACAGGCTAATTATCATGATCAATAAAACACACCCTCTTGCTACAAAGCTAATAGCAACAGCGCTAGATAACACCCAACAGCTCTATCAATTGCTAAGCGAAGAATCCATACTCCTGAAAGCAAAAAGCCAAACTCAAGCACTTGATTTAATTGTGCAAAAAAAGGATGCATTAGTTAGCCAATTAAATACATTTACCAATCAAGTTGAGCAACTACTTGCTTCAGAAAAACTAAGCAAACAAGACGGCATGATTCAATACTTTACTATTGCCAAGCAAGCCAATATAGACACAACAGAATCATTAAGTAATTGGCAGAAACTTACCGAACTATCCAAGAAATGCCGCACTCTTAACGAGCAAAATGGCGCAAGCATACACATATTAAACCAACATACCCAACGCATATTAAGCATACTAAAAGGCAAGCCACAAACGATCAACACCTATAGCCGAGATGGGCGCGCAAAAAGCAACCTATATTCACGCACATTAGTTTCGGTTTAATAGGCGACAACACAAACTTCAGCTACCCTGAAAATCCCACTAAATCAAATGAGTCTGCCCGTATAAAACCCATCTAATGCGGAAAATAGAACAGAAAATATCCCGCATTTATTTTGCACTCTAGAGGCCACAAAGAATTCGCACTATGACAGAGTACAATCAAAACTTGCGCGCAATCAAACAGAGAAATACGGCACACCCCACCCTAATCCATAAGTACAGTTGGAGTGACCACATAAATAAAGCGACTGCAATACTATTAAGATTAAATAAAAAGATAAGGATACAAAAACAACCAACAAGCCTAGAGGGACCTTATAAAGCAGAGAGCGCTTAATAGTATGTTTTGTTCGAAGAGTTTACACTTAGGCCTCAGACATAACAAAAGTTAATCAGCTTAAACTGGATTAACCTTATGCCTAATTTTGATAAGATATTTTGGAGCGGGAAACGAGGATCGAACTCGCGACCCCAACCTTGGCAAGGTTGTGCTCTACCGCTGAGCTATTCCCGCATTCAAAATATTTATTATGGAGGCTACTGGCGGAGTCGAACCGCCGTAGATGGATTTGCAATCCACTGCATAACCGTTTTGCTAAGCAGCCTTTTATTCTTATAGAAGAAGAATAAAAAAGCCGCGATATTTTGCGGCTTTAAAAATTCTTGGAGCGGGAAACGAGGATCGAACTCGCGACCCCAACCTTGGCAAGGTTGTGCTCTACCGCTGAGCTATTCCCGCTCTGTAAGAATCAACTATTATAAGGCGTTTTCATTTCATGTCAACACCCTATTGCAGATTTATTTTAAATTTGTTTTAAGTGTCCACCCCTTCACACCTTGGCGACAATCACCAACTTCTTCTTGTATTTCAACCTGCACAAACAATTGTTTAGTACCAAAAGCATCTTGAAAACTTCTAGCAAGAACAGCAGTTCCTGTTGGCGCACTACAAATAACATCACTCTCATTATCAAATGAAGCCATCTGACCAGGTACCTTTAAAATCTTTAATGTTGTCTCCGTAAGCGCATTGGCCGCTTGCAAAGTATAAGACTGACCGACAGTGTAAGTCATTTTCGAGGCATGCTGCTTAATACCATTATCACCACCCGACATAAACACCGCACCTAAAACAACGACAACACCCGCGAGAGCACCGAAAAATAATTTAGGATTTTCATCTTTAAGCTTCATTAGTGGTGGCTTTGCATCCTCTATCACACCTTCAACTGCATCAACAACCTCTTCAACAGTCTCTTTTACATCTTCCACCACTTCTTCAACAGACTCTTTAATATTTTCTATTGCTTCGCCTGATTCAGTTGATTTATCTTCACTCATAGTAACCCCTCATTGTTCTATTTAATTTTTATTATTGATAGTCGCTTTTAAAACAACTATATGAAATCGTAACCTTTGTTGCCCTTGCTTGCAACTTCTTGTTCTTCTAATTGCCGACATTCAAACTGCCAATAACCTAATCCTATATTTTTTCGATTCCTCAAAACAATAGGGAAGTTTTTTTCACTTAAATACAACCTGACAACATCCAGCTCTTTTAGCATAAATGAATCAACAATTAGAAAGCTTTTTTCCTCTTCACCCGGCCCTTTAACCCCATAAATTAAAGCCTTTTGCATCTGCTTTTCTTCCGACTCTTTCATGTCATCATACTGAGTAATAAACGCATGCTGCGCCAACAAAAAAACTTCAAACTGCACTTTGCCCGTGCTTTTGTGCATCAACACTTTATTAACAATACCAATAGAACGGTTATGGCGAGGTTGATCAGCTTTTCTGAAGCTAATAAAACTACCAATCGATAACATACCCGGGTCATCGAAACTACAGATTAAAGCACGCTCCGAAGCAGTTTCAGCGAGGTATTCTTTAGCCGAGCCTAAACCTTGCGCACCTTTAACACTTGAACTCTGCAGTTCATAGGCTGAGTTTAAACCTATAGAAAAATACCGGCTTAAGCGGTCAGCAAAAATAGACATACCCGCCAAAGGAACCCCTTGCCAGCGTACAACTAGATAATCAAGCAACTCGATAGGCAACTTATCAGCCCTAGGCGATAGCTTCAAAGTACTATAACGACCATCTATATCATTCTTTAGTTTTTCTTTCTTCTGAAACACCGCATATAACTTCGAAAAATTAATATATAAAACCGCCTCTCCATGCGCTAGCTTATCGCCTCCCCAAAAAAATGCAGGCCTATCTTCATCTGGCAAAATCACGCATTGCCGAGAAGTACTCGCAACCGCTTGGGAATCAAAAGAAATTGTTCCGCTTAACAATTCAGTAAACTCATAAACTTGCTGAATTTCCTTAGGCATTAAGCCTGTTGGGTCAGAAAGACTGAGTAAAATGCACTGCTTATAACTATCTTGAATTGAACTATTGTGACTCACGAGACAGGATGAATCAGTCACTTTAGTTGCTTCTTTTTTTATCTTTACACCCAATTTATATAAAGAGTGTAAGTCAATCCAAACCCACTCCGGAATCGGCATGCTCATAATATACTGACTAACAATAATACTTGTTAATCCCTTAATGACCCGCTGAACTGCTACAGCGACATCCTTGCCTTGAAACCAACTAATTTCACGGCGCGTTTGCTCTTTTACAACCGTCCAGTAGCCAATAGATAGCTCGCGCTCAATAGCAAGCAAAATAGTATGAATTTTGTGCTCATTTTCGCTTTTCGGAAACCCCGTTTTAATTAACCGTGAACGCAAATCTTCCTCTACCGCCAGATAACAGGGGCGTAACAATTCCAGATAATCAAACCTCTGCTGTGGCATCATAATTAACTTATTACTCTCCAGCATAAAATCATGCAAAAGACGCGTTGACAATGATAGGTTAGCCCTAGGGAGCTCATCTATCCACTGCATCACCGCCACCTCTGCATATAATTCTAAGCGCACTGGATCCTCCTCTTGAGCAGGGATCACCAGAAAAAAAGAGTTTCTCACATATTCCTCATTTGATTATTTGCATAAAAAGTTTGTTACCGCCCTTTTCGCTGCATCATTCCTTTTGAAGGGTTATAGCCAAAAATAGCAAGGAGCAAAAATAACACAAACGCGACAACTGTATAGTAAAAGGCCGCTTGATTAAATTGCCCATACAAGGCAAACCTTAAAAACTCGACTGCCTGAGAAAAAGGATTATACTCCGCCAATTTATACAGCCACTCACTAGACTCTTGTAATTTCCATAGAGGATACAGTGCAGTCGACATAAAAAACATCGGAAAGATAACAAAATTCATTACCCCGGCAAAATTTTCCAATTGCTTAATAAATGACGACAACAACAAACCTAAAGCACCCAACATTAACCCCGTTAACAATAAAGCTGGTAACAACCATAAATAGCCCTCTAAAGGCGCTTGTATTTCATAAAACCAAGCAATACCCAAGAACACATAAACCTGTAAAACCGAAACAAAAACACCCGCTAATAATTTAGATACCAGCAGAAACCAGCGCGGCAAAGGACTAACCAATAAAATACGCATACTACCCATTTCACGATCATAAACCATCGACAGTGAGCTTTGCATGCCATTAAATAGCTGAATCATGCCAATTAAACCAGGAGCAATATACACCTCATATAAAATATAAGTTTCATACGGTGGAATAATAGCAACTCCCAAGGCCGCCCTAAATCCTGCAGCAAAAACAAACAACCAAATTAAAGGCCGAACCAAAGCCGAAAGGAAGCGCTCTTTTTGCTTAACAAAACGCAATAATTCCCGACCAACAATCCCCCACAATGCATACCAATAATGAAAAATACGCATTAGTTTTTACCTTGAGTTAAGTTAAAAAACGCATCATTAAGATTATCCACCTCAGCCTTACGCATAATATCTTCTTTAGTCCCTTGAGCCCGTAAGCTACCTTGATGAATAACAACTAACTTATCAGTGTCATATACCTCATCCATAAGATGTGTTGCCCACAACACTGCCAAATTAGTTTCTTGCGCCAATTGATGCACGTGCTGCACGATTGACTCTCTACTTGGCACATCCAACCCAACAGTCGGCTCATCCAGCAACAAGACACTCGGCTTATGCAATAAAGCTCGCGCAATTTCCACTCGCCTCCGGTGTCCACCATTTAACTGACGCACCAACTCAGCTCGACGCTCATACATACCTAGCTGCTCTAATTGCTCTTGAATATTCGCATTAGCTTTTTTTCTGCCTATACCTTGCAAAGCCGCGTGATAGCGCAAATTTTGCTGTACGGTCAAATCTAAATCCAAGGTCGTTTGCTGAAACACTACCCCCAACTTTCCTAGCGCTTTTAATGGCTTTTTTTTAATATTAAAACCAGCTAAATCAATCTCACCTTGCTTATAAGCATACAATCGAGTGATCAGAGAAAATAAAGTACTTTTCCCCGCTCCATTTGGGCCCAACAAAATACAACATTGCCCCGCCTCAACCTGAAAACTTAAATCATGTAGAACCTGTTTTTTACCATAAGCAAAACTTAAGCTCACTACATCTAATGCAATATCACTCATGGCTTTACAGCAACTCCCCACGGATAACGACCAACAGCAATCGATTTAGTTACCTTATGATTCTCTAAATCAATAATTGAAATATCATGACTTACACCATTAGTAGTATATAAGCGCTCTTGCGCCGGAGAAAAGGCAAGATTCCAAACTCGCGCACCGACTAACAAGTATTTTTCCACCTCAAAGGTTTGAGCATTAATCACGGCAACACGATTAGCTGGTCCCAAAGCAACATAAGCCCATTGCCTTTTATCATCAATGACCACACCCACAGGCTGAATTTTTTCTTGTCCCAAACCCGGCACAGAAAAATGTACTCGTTGGATAATTTTTTTACTGGCAACATCAATTACCATTAAAGTGCCATCAATTTCCGACGTCACCCACAATTGTTGGCCATCCGCAGTAAAGCTTAAGGCTCTAGGCCGTGGATCAACCAAGGTATTGGCTTTAATTTCATGACTTACGCCATCTATCCAATGTACCATATTGGTCGTTTCTGAGGCACTAACAACCCATTTACCATCTGGACTTACCGCAATCCCTTCCGGCTCCACACCAACAGCAACCTGATGAATTGCCTGTTTACTGGATAAGTCAATCACAGTTACCTGATTATCATCTTCATTAGACACATACATGCGCGTCCCTAATTTATTAATAGCAAAAGTTTCCGGATCTTCACCAGACGGCAGCTTACCTTTAACTTGCAAGGTATTGGCATCTACCTCAATCACCGCATCATCATCGCTAGTAGCGATATATAAAATCTGCTGATCCTTACTAAGTGCAATACCTCGCGGCCTTTGCCCTACATCAACCGTCTTAATCAACTTACCTGCTATGGGGTCAACCACGGCAATAGCATTATCTTTCTCGAGCGTCACAAACACTGTTTCAGCTGTCGCAAGCGAAGTAGATAACAACAGACTACTGAGTAAAATAGCTTTAATTTCCATGCTTATTCCTGTTTATTTGCAATGAGTTTCAGGCTGATCATAGCCCAAAGTATCGAGTTCATTTTTAGGGTGTAAAAAACCTTCTAAAGGCGGCGCAACAACCAATGAAGTTGGCGCAGCCAATAAGACTGGCTGGCGTAATTGCCCATTCCACGCTCTAAAGCTTAGCGGCTTACCTTTATACCCCTGCAATTTAAAGCGCTCGCTAAACAAATAAACCTTTACCTGGCTAGCCTCTGCGGACTGCGTACGCGTCACCGTTTCACCAATAGCACGCATGGCTAAATAAGCAGCGTAATCTTCCTCTTCCATCTGCCGCTGCGCCAATGCTTTAAAGCGATTTTGAATTTGTACCGCGCCCCACTGCTCATGCGTACGATGCCATGCTGTTGCCACCAAGCCTTGAGTACCTATCACTGGACGCGGAAGCCAAGTACGATAGCTGATATATTCACCAAATAAGCCCTGTTCATCCGCAACAACCAATACATCATAGTCATCTACTTGGGTAAATACCGGAATATCTGATTGCGCCGTACGGCGCGCATCATAACTATGCAACCATTTCTTTTCGGCAATAATTTTCATACCAAAACGCTTAGCTGAACGCCTTATTGCCTGCGCATAAAGCTCATCCTCAGGTGTTGCACCAATTACTAAAAACCATTGATTCCAGCGCTTTTTCAACATATATTGCGCCAAAGCATCAGCGCGCATCGCTCGACTAGGCAAGATATGCAACACACCCTGCAAGCACTGCGCCTGCCGAAAAGCATCAGTACGTGTCGCCACATCAAAAAGCAACGCCTGATTATTATTGAGTTGCTGAATTTGAACTAACTGAGCAGCAGGTAAATTAACTATAATTAATTGATACCCTTCTTTTAATAAAGCACTGAATGCCAACTTAACATCACCACCTAAAGGCACTACTTCTTGCTTTAAGAAATAGTTCTGCCCCGTAAACTGCCCCGTCGTATTATTATCTTTTATACCTAATAACGCACCTTGCAAGCCCTTATCAGCAATAAAAGGTTCAAGATTAGACAAAGCTGCAGGCACTTGTTTTTCCTGAGCTAAATAAGCAATTTTTATCTCTTGCTTAGTCTCGGCAAGCCCTTGCTTACTAAAAAAAGCCACAAACAGCAGCATTAGCGGCAAAAATAAACGCAATAAATTAAATATCATCTCTTTAAATCTGAATCAGTACACATAAAACATAGTCTAGTTATAGTAAAATAGCAGAACTTTCTTGAAATTACATTAAGTTCATAAAAATAGTCATTGGTATTCTATATTAATAAAAGCTATTATTGTAAATATGAACCTTATAGCTACACTTTTGAAATATGTCTGATGATATTTTTGCACCACTAAGTGAGTCTACCTCAGCAAGTTTGCGCAAAGCAGTTCGCTATAGCAAAAGCGACATTAAAGCGACACTCACCTCAAAACAGTGGTTTAAAATAAGTAAAACAATCCCTATCAAAGTTTTAGACATTAGTTCCAAGGGGGTTTGCATAGCTATTGAACACAAACTAACAATGAATACTAAAGTAGTATTAAATCTAGAACTAACAGAGGACTATGCCTGCATAATTCCAGCAAAAGTTGTACGCCTATACAGTACAACTGAATATGGTTTAGTCTTTGATAAAACTCAGCATACAGCTATCGACCATATAATTTCTGATGAAGCAGATTTTACCATTGCATTCTAGCAACAAACCTTAATAGGGGAGATTTAACATGGAAATCAACACTCCTGACCTAAGTAGCACACTTAATGCTACGACCATTAAAGCAACTGAACCGAGCACTATAGCAAGCACAGCAACGGCTACAGAAAACTCTAATGCGAGCACTCTACAAAGCTCTGACACTGTAAACCTTTCTACCGCCGCAATTGCGCTCTCTAGTACTGATAACGAAAGCACTGAAGTTGGCCCAGAAACGGATATAGATCCGCAACAGAAAATTGATCAACTACAAAACAGTATAGATCAAAATCCTAGCCAAGCTATTAATGCTCAGGCTGGAAAAGTAACAGATACAGCAGTCAAAAGCTTATTAGGGTAAACCTTCATGCCTCGCCTCAGTGCTATTTTTATTTACCCCATTAAATCCGTTACTGGCATTCAGGTCAATGTATGGGATGTTACTGAAACGGGTCTAAAATACGATCGACAGTGGATGCTGATTGACGGACAACAGCAATTCTTATCGCAGCGCCATGCGCCTAAAATGGCGCTGATAAAAACTCAGATTAAAGACCAGCAACTGATTGTATCAGCACCTAAACAAGAAGATTTAATTTTACCCCTAGAGCCGGCACAAACCGAAGAAACAGTTATAGCCACAGTTTGGCATGACCAATGCTCAGCACAACTAATCAGCTCAGAAGCAGATCAATGGTTTAGTGATTGCTTACGAATGCCCTGCCGTTTAGTCTATCAAGCTAAAAACAGTATTCGTAGCGTAGATCAAAAATACGCCCTCGCCAATGACCAAACCTCATTTAGTGATGGCTTTCCATTTCTAATCACGTCGGAAGCATCGCTAGCCTTACTCAACCAACAGATGAGCTTGAACCTCACTATGCAACGCTTTCGACCTAATTTAGTCATTACTGACTGCACTAGCTACGCAGAAGATACCTGGCGAAAAGTCAGTATAGGTCACATTAATTTTCGCTTACCCAAGCCTTGCTCGCGTTGTTCAGTCCCACAAATCAACCCTGAAACAGCCATAAGCGACAAAGAACCCTTGCGCACTTTATCTCGCACACGAAAATGGCAAAACCAAGTCTATTTTGGCCAAAATGCTTTGCATGATCAACAAGGTTTGTTGGAGGTTAATGACCTTGTTAACATCATTGAATCTGGTCCAGCACAACCACCACTAGAAATAACAACGTCACTCTCATCTGAATTATAAAGCCCGATAAAGCGCTACCCTACCGACGCTCCGCACCATCACTAGCCGGACTAGGTTTTATCTTAAAAAACAGTGAATACAGTACCGGCACAGCAATTAAAGTCAATAAAGTTGCAAACGCCAAACCGCCCATAATCGTCACTGCCATACTGGCAAAAAAAGCATCATTTAACAAAGGCAACATACCGAGAATAGTTGTCCCTGCGGCCAAAAATACTGGACGAATACGACTAACGCTAGCATGAATCACCGCATCATAATGGTCTTTATCTTCCGCAATTTGCGTATCAATTTCATCCACCAAGACAATCGCGTTTTTCATCAGCATACCCGATAAGCTTAATAAACCCAGCAAAGCCATAAAACTAAAAGGCTTGCCGGATGATAATAAACCAATCACCACACCACACACCGACATCGGCACCACTAGCCAGATAATTAGTGGTTGGCGCACTTTTCCAAACAATAAAATACTGATAATCAGCATAACCAACATACTAACCGGCAGTTTAGAATTCAATGCGGTTTGCGCATCCCGTGAGCTTTCATATTCGCCGCCCCATTCCATTTTATAATTTGCAGGTAACTTAATGGCTTCAACCTGACTTTTAATGCGTTTAAACGCTTGATCAGCCGTCAAACCAAATGCAGGATCCGCTTGCGCGGTCAATGTCCGCACGCGGTTACGGCGATGCACCAAAACATCTTCACTGACTGTTTCAAACTGATCAATCACCTGCATGATTGGCACAAAAGTTTGCGTCATCGCACTGTAAACCAAACGATCATTCAATCGACTCGCATCGTGGCGCTCCACATCAGGCGGCCTAACGACAATAGGAATAAGCTTGTCATTTTCACGGTAAGTGCTCGCCTTTACGCCGGCAGTGGCAAATTGCAAACTCAACGCCACTTCATTGAGGCCAATACCTGCGATTCTTGCGCGTTCGGCATTAAATACGGGCGCTAAAACAGGCTCTTTTTGTCGCCAATTCGTACGTACATCAATTAAGCCATCATTTGCTGCCATGATATTAGTCGCTTCAGTACCTAATTGGCGCAATATAGCGGGATCCGATCCCGAAAAACGTACTTCAATTTTAGAGCCTACACTAGGGCCAAATACTAAGCGCTGCGTACGCACTTCCGCATTCGGATAAGCACCGCTCAACTCTTGTTTTAGCTCCGCCGCCAGCCTATCAATTAACGATCTATCATTGACGCGCACAATAAATTGCCCGTATGAACTGTTAGGTTGCTCAGGCGTATAAGTCAGCATATAACGACTAGCCCCACGACCGGTAAAGCTAGCAACAGAAACGACATTATCTTTAGCTCGAATTAAATCATCTATTTCTGCCATATCCTGCGCAGTCGTGCGAATATCAGCTCCTTCTGGCAATTGATAGTTAATATAAAACAGTGGTGTATTAGAGTAAGGAAAAAACTCTTGCTTAACCGAACCAAAGCCTGCAAAACAGGCAACTGTGATCAATACCAAGGCAACAATTGTGAGTACACGTGCATGCAATACGCCTCTCAACACTGCCTCGTACACTTGATACACAGAACTAGCATAAGGATCTACCCCACTATCTGCCAGTTTGACTGTAAGAAACAAATAACCAAATAATGGTGTAACGGTAATCGCCAGAACCCAGCTTAATAACAAAGAAAAACTAATCACGGCAAACAAGGAAAATAGAAATTCACCGGTAATATCTGACGATAAACCAATACCGGAAAACGCCATAATACCAATCACCGTTGCTCCGAGTAATGGCACTTGAGTACGATCTGCCGCCAAGCAAGCCGCCTCTTTAGCACGCATTCCGCGCTGCATATTAATCAACATACCTTCAGCTACCACGATAGCGTTGTCCACCATCATACCCATGGCAATAATCAAAGCGCCCAGAGAGATGCGCTCCATATCAATGCCAAATAAACTCATAAACAATAAAGTGCCTAAGACGATCAACAATAAAGTCGCGCCTACAATTAACCCGATACGCCAGCCCATCATCAGGCATAGCACTAAAATCACAATCGCGACTGAAATAATCAGGTTTTCAATAAAGCCATTAATCGAATCATCAACCACTTTATGCTGCTCATAAATCGGAGCAATCTCCACACCCAAAGGAATGCGTTCTTTCAATTCTTCCAGACGCGTTTCAACCGCCTTACCTACGACCACAATATTGGCATCAGCAACACCTGAAACAGCCAAAGTAAAGGCATCAGAGCCATTAAAACGCACTAAATGATCTGGAATTTCTGTGGCTTGCCGGCTTATATCAGCAATATCAATCAGGCTAATTTGTTCCGTTGTACCCGGTTTACCAATACGCAAATTTTCAATCTGCGCTAGGGAACCGAAACCCTCCCCTGAAACAATACGAATTCGGCGACCTTCAACCGTGACAGCACCGGCATCAGCCACGGTATTTTCTGACTGGATAATAGCCAAAACCTGCTGAGTTGATAAGCCTAGTCGGGTAATGCGATCGCTGGAAATTTCGATATAAATCGTCTCCTTACGCTCTCCTGCGGTTTCGACCTTAGCAACATTCGGCACAGTTAATAATTCACGCCTTAAAAAGGTGGAAATATTCAAAATTTCTTTAGTGGAAAATCCCGGTGCGGTAACAGCATAAAAAATCCCATAAACATCACCAAAATCATCATTTACAATTGATGGCTGCGTGCCTTGTGGCAAGTCTTTCTGAGCATCATTCACTTTACGCCGTAACTCATCCCAGACTTGCGGCATGGTATGTTTATCGTAAGTATCTTTAATTTCAACAGTAATTTCAGAAATCCCCGGTTTAGATTTTGAGGTAATTCTTTTTATTTGGGGTAATTGCTGGATTCTGGATTCCAGCGATTCGGTCACTTCTTGCTCCACTTCAAATGCATTAGCTCCTGGATAAGCAGTGACCACTAAGGCCTGTTTAATGGTAAAAGCTGGATCCTCCAGCCGACCAACACTGTCTAAGCCCCATAAACCACCAATTAGACAAAGCAAAATCAATAGCCAAGTATTAACCGGACGCTCAATTGCGCTGCGTGCAATTTCTAAACTCATCTTGCTATCCCTTAAAATGCCACGAAACGGCGCACAGACATACCTTCACGCAATAAATGTGCGCCTGCAGTCACCACTAACTCATCTTGCTCCAAGCCAGATAGCACAGGAATCTTTTGTTTTTTAATGGTGCCTAATATGACTTTACGTGCGCTCACCACTTCAGTTTGTGGGTTAAAAATCCAAACGCGCGCGGCACCTTGCTCATCATAGTCAATAGCGGACACAGGAATAGCAAAACCAGATGCTTCTGCACCCTCTTTTTTACTAATAATTACTGCAGCAGTCATGCCTGGTAATACTTGTTGATTGCCCTCTTTGGACAAACCAAAAACCACTTCATAGGTTTGGGCAACACTACTAGCTTCCGTCATATGCTCTCGATAGCTAAGCGGAAAGCGTTGTCTTGGCCGGTCTTTAAAAACCGCTTCTGCTTTAAAAGCATCTGTTTGCTCAAGTAAACCCATTAAATGTTCAGGAATATTAATATGTACCCGCAACTCAGTTAAATCCTGCACGCGAGCAATCGGCTGATGCGCACCAACATTGGTATAATTATCAATTAACCGCTGACTAAATAATGCATCGAAAGGTGCAATAATTTGCGTATACGACTGGTTCCGCCGTGCTGTCTCTAGCCCGACCTGACTTAATTTATACGCAGTTTCCGCTTGATCCAGCATTGCTTTAGGTAGAGAGCCTGATTTCAACAAATTACGTTTTCGGATTAAATCTAATTTAGCTAAATCAAACTGTGCTTTTGCCTGATCGACTGCAAGACGAAAATCGTTTTGATCCAATGCAGCAATAACACTGCCTTTAGTAATAAATACCCCTTCTTGAGTCGGTAGCTTAATCAACCGCCCCGGCACCTGAAAAGATAAATCGACGGTACTTACCGCATCAATACGCCCAGTAAAGCGTCGTTGCATTAAGGTATTATTTGCTGACACTGTTTCCACGCGCACTGTGCGCATAGGCTCCTTAGGTATTTCAGCCGCTCCGTCACAGCCAGCAAGCACTACCAGTAGCGTACAACCTAATAGCCATTTAATACAATACGCAAGAAAGCTCTTGATCGTAGGTTTCATTATATAAAGTGTCATTATGTTAATCCTATCTAAAAGATAAGGTTTTCTAGAAATATAAACGCATTACAATAAAGTTTTAGCGCAAGTCATGGTGGGCTTTAATTAGCAGTAGCATCAACCACTACGCCAAATCGAAAATAATAACCAAATACCACCTACAAACGCACCAATAAAGCCCATTAAACCAACTAGGGAAGATGTCCCCCCTTGGACAGTCGTAACAATAGAGCTACCAACAATTAAAGCGGATGTTACCAAACTGACTGACAAGCGATTAATAGAACGATCTAGCTCTTTAGATAGCCATGAAGGTTTATTAATGTCTATTTTCACACCTAAAGAACCATGACGCAGAGACTCTATTAATTGGTGCAAATCTCGGGGTAAATCACTTAATAATTCTGCCAAGTTAAACAAGTTACCTTTACCTCGCCTAAATAATTCAGAAGGACTATAACGCTCTAAAAAGATACGTTTTAATTGAGGTGCCGCTTCCTGAGCGAGGTTAAAATCTGGATCTAATTGCCGACCGAATCCATCTAAGGTAATAAAAGCTTTCAGTAATAACGTTAAATCTGAAGGCAAATTTAGCTGATGATCGCGTAGTAAGGTCGTCAGCCTGTTTAATAATTCCGTGATATTCAGCTCTTTTAAAGGAATATCGTGGTATTGATCAATGAAATCATCGATATCGAGAGTAAAACTGTCTCTATTCTGAAGTCGCGCATTAGTACTCCACAGTAATAGGACTTTAACAACGCGCGGTGAATCTTTATCAATTAAGCCCCGTAATAAATTCAAAACTTGATCGCGCCGTTCTTCAGATAAACGCCCTACCATACCAAAATCAATAAATGCGAGTCGGTTATCAGACAAATAAAAGCAATTCCCTGGATGCGGGTCTGCATGAAAAAATCCATCCTGCAAAATCATCTTTAACACAGCTTCTACACCGCGTTTAGCTAATAGCTTTCGATCTAATCTCGATTGCTCAAGTACCTCTATATCATTGCCCGATATCCCATCAATGAACTCCTGAACATTGATACGTTCACTCGTCCATTGCCAATAAACTTTAGGAAATACAATATGGGTGTCACCACTAAAATTTGCCATCATGCGTTCTGCATTACGACATTCTGCGGCTAAATCAAGCTCACGGCGCATAGATAAGGTAAATTGATGCACTACTTCTTTAGGGCAATAGCGCTGTAATGCTTTAATTTCCTGCTCAGCAATGTCTGCTAATTGCGCTAGCAAACGCAAATCCGCCTCAACTACAGATCGAATACCCGGCCGACGAATTTTAACAATAACTTCGCTACCATCATGCAAGCGCGCCTTATAAACTTGGCTCATAGAGGCAGCCGCAATCGGCTGATAAGAAAATTCAGCAAATATTTCCTCAGGTTTAGCGCCTAAATCCTCTTCAACTTGAGCTATTAGTTCTGCGTAAGGAACAGTTTGCACCTGATCCTGAAGCTTTTTAAATTCTTTTAGCCACTCAGGCGAAAATAAATCGGAGCGCGAGGCCAGAATCTGCCCTAGCTTAACAAAAGTCGGCCCCATCTCTTCTAGTGCGCGACGCACTCTTACCGGTGGTTCAATTTTGGTTAAATCTTCAACTTCTTTCCACCTTAATACATGCCCTGCACTTTCAACGATACTCGCTACACCTAACCGGCGCACAATTTCCCCAAACCCATAACGAATAAGAATGGATGATATTTCATGAATACGCCCAAAATCTCGGGCAACACTTAAAGTTTCTAATAACATGTCGAATTAATTCACCACAATAAATGACTTATTTTTTGCCTTCTAAGCTATCGGCAATGCCTGCTAACATGCCACTCGCCATACGAGCAAAGCTGATGCTGGCTGTTGTCGCCATTTCTGCTGCTTGTATTTTCTCTAAACGGCCACCTTTAGATAAATCATGGTGTAACTCACTTAAAATTTCAGCCACTGAATCACCTATAGATGAACCACTATTATGCAAATGCTCTAGTAAACCCGTTAGCGTTGCTTTAGTTGTATCCTGACCTTTATGAGCCACTTCACTCAAGGTATTTAAAAATAAGCCATCCAATTCACGTAAATCTGTCAGCGCCCGCTTCAAGTCGTGATCAGAAAAGTCCTGTAAATTACCACTAGCTTCTTCAATGGCTAATTTTGATGCATTTGCAACTTGGATTAATGCAGCATCAATACCGGAAACAACCTGCTCAAGTGCTTCGGTATTTTCTCCAAATTGATGACTAGCGCCTTCACTTGCACCTTCAAGCACATCATGCAAAGTTTGCTTAATGGCTTCTGGCTCAAACTTATTCTCTTTAAGGGTTTGCACGACAATCCGACGAATATCATTTTCTATATCATCACTTTGCAAAACCGTGGCATGCGCAGCCTCTTGAGTATTTTTTATATCAATTGATGTCATCACTTTCTCCAGTAAATGATTAAGGGTCTTACAAAATTCCCAGCGCACGGCGTAAATTTAAATTAGCCATGACCGCGTCATACCGCGCATTATTAAAGTTATTATAGGTTCTAATACGTAAATCTTCCGCATTCAGCACTTCGATGTGCGCAGCAAGCCCTTGCTGATAACGCTCATTACTCACTTTTAAATTTTCATCGGCTTGTCCAGTCGCTTTTTGTGTCACTGCAACGCGCTTTTGTGTTTCTTGAATAGCTAGCCAAGCTTGGCGAACCTGCAATTGAATAGCACTAATCAAATCATTACGCTGTGAACTCACAGCAAGCGCCTGACTGTTTAAAGCATCACTGCGATGCGCCGTTGAACCATCATAGATTTGCCATTGCACTGTAGCATTCGCCATCCACATGCCTTCGTAGGTCTGATACTCATTTTGCGTATATTGATAACCACCGCTAACATTCACTTGAGGCCATAAGCCCGCCTTTACACTTGCTGCTTGTTTCTCTAGCGCATGCGCTTGCTCAGCAAGCCCACTTAACTCCGCCCGTTCCAATAAAGCTTGCTGACTCAATGCGGCATAGTCCCCTTGTGGTATTTCGGGAAATTGCTCTATTAGTTCAACCTCAGCTGTTAAATCACGATTCAGTAATTGATTAAAATTGGCTTTAGCCATCTGTACGCGATTTTCTTGCTGCAATACACTTTGTTCAGCATTACTCAATTCAACCTCAGCTGCTAATAAATCATTACGCGCAACCATGCCTTGCTCATAAAGATTATGAACATCTTTAGCGTGTGCTTTTAGACTGATTACATGACTCTGTGCAACTTCCAAGGATTTTTCAGCACGAAAAATAGCAATAAAAGCATTCGCAACCTGCAATTTAATATTCAAGACAGTCGTAGTTTCATCATGCTGACTTGCCAATGCAGCCGCTTCTGCTGCTTCAATACTATGACTAATACGGCCACTGGTAAAAACAGGCAAACTAATAATTGCCTGAGCATTTGCACTACCGGCTGTACTAATAGGGAACTGCGCTGGTCGCCCTTCGACTTCAGTTTGTGCTGAAGGTGTGTCACTTAATTGCGTATAACCCCCACTCACATTAAACTGCGGCATGCGCTGCCCCTGAGCTGCGAATATTTGCTGTTCGGCCGCTTGGCTATTAGCTTTAGCAGCAAAAATACGCTGATTTTTATTAACCGCCTCTGCAAAAGCTTGCTCCAGCGTTTCTGCAGCTAGCCCTGATTTAGCAAACAATAAGGCAAACAAACAAATACTTTTTTTATTAATGCGCATATAAAAATCCCTGCATATAAAATCCTACTACTTTATTAATATGTTCAGTTTTTTGCGCCTCTGATGGTGCAACTTTAGTCCCTAGAAGGCACTGAAAATGTAAATCACCTTTTAACATACTGAAAAAAGCATCCGCAGCAAAAGTAGTATCTGGAATATTTATCTGTTCATGCCGATTAATCTTTTCTAAATAATGCTCCAATAACTCCAAAGCTGCTTGAGGCCCGCTGTTATAGACTAATAGGCCTAATTCAGGAAAAGCATGACACTCAGAAATCACCAGTCGGTAAATAGCCAATGCTTCTTCAGCAAAAATCAAATCGACAAAACCAGCGGCAATTCTTTTTAAGTTATTTTCCACACTTGCTGATTCCACTGACACATCATCAATGGTTTGCAATAAAACAGCACATAACTCACTGATAACCGCCGCTAATAAATCGCTTTTGCTAGCGAAATACTTATACAACGTCGCTTTAGAAACAGGGGCAGCCTGAGCAATTTTATCCATGCTTACGGCATTAAAGCCCTGTTCAAGAAATAAAGTCGTCGCACCTTTGAGAATACCTTGTCGTTTTGAACAACTAACGTTTAAAGCCATGCTTTTTTATATTATCTATTAATTCTGTTGTTGATAGCCAGAAACAAATATAAACTAAACTGTTCAGTTTAGCAAAGCTTGTTTTTTCTTTTATAACCTCATATTTAAAGGTTCTAAAATTGCGCAACAGTTAATGCTAAAATATCCAATTTTATCGATTAATTAAGTAAACCGTGCCTAAAACTCCCCCCCGCATAGCATTAACTCCAGGTGAACCTGCTGGAATTGGCCCTGATTTGTGCATACAACTTGCGCAACAAGACTTAGACTGCCAATTAGTCGTCATAGCCGACCCTAAATTATTAGAGCAACGTGCTAAACAGCTAAATTTACCTTTAGAAATTCAATTATTTGATTCCGAACTGGCTATATCAGCTCATATTGCCGGCACACTAATCGTATTGCCTTGTTTGTTAAACACTCAAGCTAAGTGCGGTGTATTAAATAAAAATAACAGCGCTTATGTATTAAAAACCATAGAAATAGCAACGCAAGGCTGTGTTTCAGGATTATTTTCTGCCATGTTAACGGGGCCAGTACATAAAGGCATTATTAATGATGCTGGCATTGCATTTACAGGGCATACCGAGTTTATTGCTGATATCACTGGCGGCCACCCTGTTATGATGCTCGCGACTGAAGGTTTACGCGTCGCGCTAGTGACTACACATCTACCTTTGAAAGAGGTTAGCGCGGCAATCACTCCAGAAACATTAAATACAGTTATTCAACTACTAGATAAAGACTTACGTCTACGCTTCGGCATAGAAAATCCGTGTATTTTAGTGTGTGGGTTAAATCCGCATGCGGGTGAAGGCGGGCATCTAGGACGTGAAGAAATTGACGTTATCGAGCCAGTATTAGATCAATGCCGCGAATCGGGCATCAACTTACAAGGCCCCTTACCTGCTGACACTTTATTTACCGATAAATACCTGACCAATGCGGATGCAGTCTTAGCGATGTATCACGATCAAGGGCTACCCGTTTTAAAATACAAGGGCTTTGGCAAAGCGGTTAATATTACTTTAGGCTTACCTATTATTCGCACCTCAGTCGATCACGGCACTGCATTAGACTTAGCCGGCACTGGCAAAGCAGACGCAGGCAGCATCCTTTATGCTTTACAAACGGCCATGCAAATGTCCAGTCACTTAGATAAATATTAATATGGCACATATAGCACGTAAACGTTTTGGTCAGAACTTTTTGCATGACCATCATATTATCAGCAACATCCTTGGCTCTCTCGCTTATAGTAAAGATCAACATTGGGTGGAAATTGGCCCGGGGCAAGGCGCTCTGACCGAATCCATACTGACCGATGGTATTCAGCTCGATGTCGTAGAACTAGATCGCGATTTAGTGCGCTTTTTGGATTTCAAATTTCGCAACTTTAGCAATCTAACCATACACAGCTCCGATGCCTTAAAGTTTGATTTTTCAGCCTTAGCCACTCAAGGAGAGAAACTACATATCTTAGGAAACCTGCCCTACAATATTTCCACGCCGCTGATGTTTCATTTACTGGAAAATACACCGCTGATTGCAGATATGACCTTTATGTTGCAAAAAGAAGTGGTTGATAGAATTTGTGCGGAACCAGGCAGTAAAAAATACGGCCGCTTAAGTGTCATGATGCAATATTATTGCGAGACTGAGCACTTATTTGATGTACCGCCAGAAAGCTTTAATCCAGCGCCTAAAGTGATGTCCTCAATTGTCCGTTTAGTGCCACATGCACAACCACCTGTTGTTATCGATTCAGTTAAATCACTAAATACGGTAGTGACAGCCGCTTTTTCACAACGTCGCAAAACATTACGTAACTCACTCAAAAAACTTATACTTGAGTCTAATATTGCTGCACTGGATATAGATCCAACAATACGCGCAGAGTGCTTACCGCTGGAAGATTTTGCTAAGCTCAGCCAATTTGTACTCCAAAATCCTTTGCCAGAGGAGTAAATGGCCAGCTATTAACCAAGTGATAGGGTGGACTTTAGCCCACCCTATCACGCTTATTTTTAAATTAATTTCAGGTACTTACAATGCTACGCTTCACCGCCAATCTTAGTTTATTGTTTACTGAAGTTCCACTAATCGATCGCTTTGCCGAGGCAAAAGCTAATGGTTTTAATGCAGTTGAAATTCAATTCCCTTATGAACTTAGTGCGCAAACAATAAGCGCTGAACTAGATGCTCAACAATTACAATTGATATTATTTAATGTATCTGCCGATGATTTATTACAAGGCGGTGAAGGCCTAGCCGCAGTCTCCGAAAAACAAGCGCAATTTAAAGTAGCTGTAGACCAAGCAATCGAATATGCAAATATCCTCAAGCCAGAAGCTATTAATATTTTGCCTGGTCGATGTTTTGATAGCGATCGCCTGAAAGTATACCAAGCCACCTTAAAAGATAATTTACGCTATGCTCTAAACGCATTTTCCCCCCTAGGTATTAAGACCGTTTTTGAAGCGATTAATACGATCGATATGCCAGACTTTATCGTGCATAGCAGTACGCAAATGCTAGACATAATGGCAGAAATCAATCATCCTGACTTAATGATGCAATATGATATTTATCATATGTTAATGATGCAGGAAGATCCGGCTCATTTTATTCCTCAATACAGCGATAAAATCGGCCATATTCAGTTTGCTGATTGCCCTGGCAGGCATCAACCTGGAACGGGAAACACAGACTTTAAGCAACTATTCTCCATCATTAAAACATCAAACTACACCCGCAGGGTAGGCGCAGAATACAAGCCTTTAAGCTCAAGTTCTAACTCCTTAAGCTGGCTAAAAAACTCCTATTAATTATTATGTTCACCCGAAAAAAATTAAGTCTTGGTATCTGCGCCACCCTCCTACTAAGTGGCTGTTCTAGTTTTGGTTATGGCGTTGCTGAAGCTATTTTGGACCAGCAAAAACAAAGTGATGACCGCCTCTGTCAAATAACGGGGCAAGCCTTTACAGGGTTAGAGCCATTTTTAAATGATGGGCTTAAAGTACTCATGGTACATGGCATAGGTCAACATGGAGCAGGTTACTCAGCTGAGTTTTTGGGGAAGCTCTCTGCCGAAATGGGGCTGATAAAAAAATCACCTGGTTTTAAAACGATTGATCTTACCGACCCTTTAGATACCAGTAAAAATCTTGGCAGCGTCAGAGTGCATCATTACTTCGATGAGCAAGCTAATAAATCGTTACTGTTTTATGAGTTAGTCTGGTCGATTATTACTGAAGAAGCAAAAAAAGTAATCGCCTACGACAGTACCGGTGAATATTCTCACCGTAGAGCCACGATTAATAACTTACTGAAAAACTTTAGTAATGACACACTACCTGACTCCTTTTTATATTTGGGTGATCACCGTGAAGATATTTTAATTTCCTTTACTCAAGCTTATTGCTGGATGGTCGCCAAGAACTGGTCAGGTCTTGCCCCACATACAACAAGTACTTGTGATTTTAACGCACCAGACTTCAATACAAACCTAGAAAATAACCACTATGCTTTTGTCTCTCATAGTTTAGGCAGTCGCATTACTATTGACGGTTTGCAACGCATTGCTAGACTAACAGGAAGTAATACCGATACTTATCGCGGCCCTATAAAAAAGCCACGAACAGCAGTACAAATTCTAAAACAAAAAAACACTCCGATTTTTATGCTAGCTAACCAATTGCCAGTACTGCAATTAGGTAGGAAAAAAGCAGAGGTCACACAACAATATAAAGATTATTGCCTGGAAGGCGGTAAATATTATCCAGAGCGCATGTATAAATCGACTGAAATCATTGCCTTTAATGACCCTAATGATATTGCCAGCTACCCTATCCCTTATAATTTCAGTGAACAGTTTTTAGACTCGCGACTCTGCATTAATACCTCTAATGTAGATATTAACATTGCTAATGTTGTCGATTTACTAGGCTTAGGTACGGCAGCCAACCCTTTAACCGCACATTCAGGCTATCAATCTGATAATCGGGTCATTGCCTTAATCGCTAAAGGCATTGGCTCAAAAAATACCGCTGACATTATTAATACACGCTGTAAATGGATAGAAGAAACCGATTAGGCTTGCTTATTATGACTGCATAAAAAACGGGCCCATAAGGCCCGCCCAAATTCATCTTATCCCAATACAACAATAACTACACTCTAAACTGCCCCACTAAACCTTCTAACTCTTCAGAAAGTCTCGCTAAATCACGGCTAGCCGTTAAAGTATTATTCGCTGTTTCTACGCTATTATCAGCAATATCGCTAATCCTGATGACATTTCGGTTTATCTCTTCAGTCACTGAATTTTGTTGAGAAGAAGCCGTAGCAATTTGCGCATTCATATCATTAATGGTTGAAATAGCTTGGGTAATGGCTGATAGAGCAGTACCTGAGTCTGTTGCCTGCCCAACACTTTTGCCGGCCATTTTTTGACTTGCACCCATTGCGTTAACGGCACTTTTTGCACCGGCTTGTAATTTTTCAATCATCGTCTGAATTTCATTAGTGGATGATTGTGTTCTACTTGCTAATGTCCGTACTTCATCAGCAACAACCGCAAAGCCTCGACCATGCTCTCCTGCTCGCGCCGCTTCAATTGCTGCATTCAAGGCTAATAAATTAGTTTGCTCAGAAACGCTACGAATAACCTCTAAAATACTACCTATATCCCCTACATCAGCTTCCAACTGCTGAATAACTGAAGTGGCTTGATCTATTTCACTTGCCAAAGAATCAATTGAATGAACCGCTTCAGAGACGACACGTTGCCCTTCATTCGCTTGACTATCAGCATCTCCAGCGGCTACCGCTGCACTAGATGCATTACGCGAGACTTCGACAACCGTTGCCGCCATTTCTGTGATTGCAGTTGCGACTTGTTCAGTATTTTCTTTTTGCTGACGCACGCCGCTTAAATTTTGCTCCACAGTTGAGGACAACTGCTCAGCGTGCCTTGCTAAATCATGAGAGTGCTGATTAACACTACCCATAATACCTTGTAAATTCGCTGCAGCACGATCAAATTCACCCGCCATAATACCGATTTCATCCGTCGGACTAAAGTGTGACCGTGCAGTTAAATTACCTTTACCAAATGACACAGCAAAAGCACTTAAAGCTTTGAGAGATTGCACAATACTATTAGGAATGACAATCGCAAGTCCTACACCCAACACAAGGCCAATTAATAAAGCAGCCATAATAATAAATCCAGCCCGCTTAACTAAAGCACTTGTTTCCTGAGCAATAACAGCGGCCTTCTCCCAGCCATTATTTTCCGCATCTAACGCTGATTGACGCGCATTTGAAGCAATTTGATCCATATTTTTAATAATGCTTTGCAGGCTATTATCATTCGCTATCCATTGCGCTGCCGCACGCGTGTAGTTTTCAGTTGCAGTACGTGCAATTTCAATACGCTTTAACTCTGAAGCATCCGGATTTTTTTGCTGTAAAGCAGTATACAAACCCATCAACTTAGGCAATTCAGCCTGCATCATCTGATAATATTTACGATCCTTATATAAACGCTCTTGCTTTTCATGCTGAATAATGACATAAGCTAAAGACTTAATCTTATTCACTACAATATATTTCTGCACTTTAATATTAAGCGAATAAGGTGTTGTTCCTTGCTGCATTAATGCAGCATATTCCTGCTCTTGCTTGAGTGCAAACTGATCTGCTTCATTGATCACGCTTTGCCCCATCTGAACCATAGTTGCAACTGCCTTTTGATTATCTAATAAAGCACTTACTCCACGTTCATATAAACCTCTAAACTCCGTAACATTACGCTTAACAGCTGCGGACTGACTCAATAGATCTTGATCATTAAACTTATTTGCCAAAGCATCAACTGCAGACAAATCCTTATCCATTTTGGCTAAAACACCTTTAGCCCGCTGGTGTATTTCTGGCTTTTCATAAAGCAAGTAACGTAACTGCTCAATCGTTGCATCATAAGCTCCTGCATGCACATCAACCGCTAAATGAACTGCTGGCACCTTCCATTGAGTAATTTCATCAACATTTTGTCCTAAGCTATAAATATATTTCCACGCCAAGCCACCAACAACCAATAAAATCAAGATTAAACTCGAGAAACCCAGCACCAACTTATTACGAATAGTCATAAAAATCCTTATGAAGCTTTATTAAAATTATTTTATACTTGCTTAAACAGCTTATCGACTAAAAAACAGTTTCCTTTAAGGGATCTGGAAATAAATACTTGTCCAATATTGGACACGACGATTATTTGTTTGCACCTCCCCTTATCTATTATTTAGACACTTTTTGTGAGTAGTGCTTCAAACTCATTTGCGGGGACAGGGCGGGAAAACAAATACCCTTGACCAAAATCACAACCGGCATCTAATAATAATTGCTTTTGTTGTGGGGTTTCGATGCCTTCGGCAATTACCTGAATTCCCAGTTTATGGGCCATAACAATGATGGCCTCACATAATACAAGGTCATCTGAATTTTTAGTCAGATTAGAAACAAATGATCGATCAATCTTCAAATAATCAATATCTAATTTTTTAAGGTAGGCAAGTGAAGAATAGCCTGTACCAAAATCATCCAAGGCAATTTGAATACCTTGATCTCTGAAGGTAAGAAGCTGGTCAGTATTAAATAAGTTAGACTCCATCAGCAAGCCTTCTGTAATCTCAATAATTACATGACGGGGTAATAACCCTATTCCATTCAAATAATCAAACCACGTCAGGTGATCATCTCTGTTACACTTAAATTGTTTGGGTGATTTATTAATACTAACCTGGAAATCAATATTAAAGGCTGTTTGCCATTTTTTTGCCTGTACAGCAGCTTGCTTAAAAACCCAGTTACCAATATCACCGATCATACCTGTATCTTCAGCAATAGGTATAAAGTCAACAGGACTAACAAGACCTCTTATTGGATGCTGCCAGCGAACTAATGCCTCTGCCTTATAAATTTTCTCCGTCGCCAACTCTATAATTGGCTGGTAATAAACAATGAACTGATCACCTGCTATAGCAAGACGTAAGTCATCAATGATTTCTTTACGCAAGATTGCTTTTTCTTGCATAACTGGCTTAAAGTAATGAAAACCGCTTCGACCGTTCCTCTTGGTAACAAACATAGCCTGGTCAGCGTGTTTAATCAGATCTGAACAATGAACTGAATCATCAGGGTATATTGATATCCCAATGCTTACAGAAAGATAAAATTTTTCATCATTTACAGTAAACGGTTTCTTCACCTCGTTTAAAATAGTTTGGGCAACCGATCCAGCATCTTCAACCGACTTTAAATTGATTAAACAAATAGTAAATTCATCGCCACCAAAACGAGCAACAGAATCCGAACCACGCACACATCCCGTTAATTTTGTAGCAACTTGCTTTAAAACATTGTCTCCAACATCATGCCCGAGCGTATCATTAATATCTTTAAAATTATCTAAATCTACAAATAAAACGGCTACCTTCTGTTGACTACGTCCAACCTTCCTTACTTCTTGCCCCAACCGATCAAGAAATAAGCGACGATTAGGTAATAAGGTAAGAGGGTCATGATAAGTGAGTTTATGAATCGCCTCTTCCGTCGCGTTGCGTTCTGTAATATCCGAAAATACAGAAATATAATTAGTGACTTCTCCTCTGGTATTAGTAATAGCGTTAATCGTAACCCACTCCAAAAACAGCTCACCATTTCTACGCTTATTCCAGATTTCACCACTCCACTCATGGGTGGTATTTATACAGTCCCACATAGCGCAATAGAACTTGGCATCATGCTTACCTGAACTCAATAGTTTAGGATTTCTGCCAATGACATCTTCTTCACTAAACCCTGTAATACGACAAAAAGAAGAATTGACTGCAACGATCATTTTATCTTTACTTGTAATGGTCATCGCTAATGAAGATGAATTAAAAATAAAAGATGACAAATTTAAATTGTGTTTATTCTTTTGGTAATGTAAACAAGACTTTACTGTGCCAATGACCTTATCTGCCAGAAAAGGTTTCATTAGGTATCTTTTTATACCTAGCTCGAATAATTGTTCAGTTGATAGAGTCATTCCTCTATCACTAGCAATAATTATGGGAACAGCTGAATCATCGCACTTAAAGTTACTTATCATTGACAACCCATCCTTATCCAGAAAGTGGCTACCGATAATAACTAGTGAGGGTTGCTTTTCTTGAAAAAGCCTGAGTCCTTCAGACTTATTTGTGGCTCTGTAGATACCTCCGACAACACGCCCTAGGCAGTGAACTAACTCTTTCTGACTGGGTTCATCATCAATACTGAGAAGTGTCATTTCCTTCAAAAGCTCAGCATCATCGTTGCTAGCGCGAGGCTCAGGTATATTTATTATTGAATCTAAAGTTGCTATGTTGTTTTTTATAACATGTAGCTTTTTAACATACGGAATTTCCATAAAGGTAATATCATCAGCCTGTCCCTGCGCTAAAGCGGTTGTCAATTTGCTCTCAATCGTGTTAAAAATATCGCTAGCTGAACTACACTCCTTAACAATCTCCTCAAAAGAAAAAGTCTGCCCCGTTACTCCAAACTCATTCTGTGTATCCACTAAACCACCAGTAAAAACATAAATGTGTGCTTTTTCATTACACTTATCATCGCACTTAACATAGTCTAAATGAAGATCAAGACAATCATTACCTACTGTACCCAATGCCAAAGACTTTGATTTAAATTCATGTAAAATAAGTCTATCTTCATTAACAAGGTAAGCGGATGGATTACCACAATTCAATACCTCTATATGCCCACTTATTAAATCCATATGGATCAACGTTGACGCAAGAAAATGCCCAATAATATTTTGCTTGCAGAGAAGAGCGTTAATTTCATCAGCAATGGTAAGAATGGATAGCCCTTTTTGAGCCATCGTGGTAAATATTTTAGGTATATGAAGTACAGGTAGAATGGCTGAAAGACCATGCCCACATGCACCTGCAACAAAAATATAGCGTGAACCATTGTGTTCTGCAGTAAGATGAAAATCTCCGCTAACATTGCCATAAGGCAAATTAATACACCGAATACCTTCTATATTCTGGCCATATTGCATGTATCGCATTAGATAGTCTTGGAGTCTATTTTTTTCAAACTCACGTTCAAGATGTACTGCTAACGTAGCATTCATGCTCTCGTCATTTTCCACTTTAGCCACCCTATTTATTTTTTTTATTATTTACCTAAAAATTGTACAATAAAAAATAGCAGTTAAACCAAGTAACCTAATTCTATTATTTATATACAAAATTAAAACAGGCACTTGAATAATATAGTGAGCACTTTGTATCATATATTAAACGCACTATCAATAGAGAAATTTGCATTTACTTTACTTTTCACTTAACTTTACAATATTAGATAAATTAAGAGGCCTATAAAATGAGTAATTCTTATTTGCTATTCAAAGAAAGATTAATTGAGAAACGAAAAAAACAACTTTTAAGTATGCAAGCACTTGCAGAAAGAGCCGGCGTCAGTAAGTCATTAATTTCTAAAATTGAGAGGGGGCAGGTACAGCCAAGCATTGAAACCGCATCATATATTGCTGAAGGGCTAAATAGCTCACTATCTGAAATGTTCTTGCCAGAACAGCGAGGTGCCATTATTCATTACCCTGCAAACAAACAGCTTGAAATCAAAGGCGATAATTATATTAGAAAAATTATGTCACCTTCAATGCAAAAAGCATGCGTCGAAATATTTCATTTGCACTTAAAAAAAGGTGCTGAGACAGAGCGCACATCCTATACCGATGCTGATAAGTATATTTTAGCGCTTGATGCAGGACTGTCTGTAATGGCAGATGATAGTATATATCACTTGGAAAAAGGAGATAGTATTCATATTAAGAAGCAAATTGAACACAGCTTAAAAAATAATTTAGACAAGGATATTTCAGTAATAACAGTACTTCATCGGAAACATTCAACTTAGCCTCAGCATAATCGATGGTATCAAGAATAAGGGTCATAGAGAATAAAAATCAAATCTCGCACTTTGCACCTAAGCTCTTTATTGCAAGACTCGACTTTTTTATATTAATAACTGATGTTACGCAGTAGTTTAAGATTTTGCTAAAACATGCTCCATGAATAAGGCAGCTATTTTTGATTTATATACAGACTATTTACAAATGTCGTTTAGCTACACAACTGCGACAGGCCTGTCCGACTTATTAGGTTGGTGGTGAGTTTGCGAACCCCAACAATCAATGGATTACCTAGCTTCAGTTGTTGGGGTTCATACTTCACCCCAACCCACACATAATACTTGCACAACCTATTAGTAAGCACTATATGACTATTTTACTACCTTTAAAAGCTCGCAGCTTATTAGGCTTGGCATTGCGCTCTAAACTAATAAGCTGAAGTAACTAGAGCAGCTAATTACGCCGCTTGAACAGGAATAGAGTGGCTGGTTCTAACCATTTCATTATTATCATTAAAATAGACTAATTTCGGCTTAAAACCCTTCAATTCCACCTCATCTAACTCAGCATAAGTACAGACGATAATATAATCACCAGGACAAGCGCGACGAGCCGCTGCGCCATTAATAGAAAAAATGCCTGAGCCATCTTCCGCGCGAATCGCGTAAGTAGTAAATCGTTCGCCATTATTGACATTATAAATCTGGATTTGTTCATATTCTCTTATGCCAGAATAATCCAGTATCTTGCCATCAATAGCACAAGATCCCTCATAGCCTAATTCAGCATGAGTTACCGTTGCTCTGTGTAATTTTGCTTTAAGCATTGTAATTTGCATATCAGTCTACGATCTCTAAAAATTTTGGAACCAAATATTATTACAAATTAATTCCGTATAAACAAGGAGCTAATTCTCAATATCTACCTGTATATTATCAATCAAACGCGTTTCACCTATCTTAGCCGCCACTAAAATAACAATTTCCATATCGCCCTGCTCGGCAGTTTTCAGGTCATATCGCCGACAAATAGAGAAATAATCTGGCCTAAACCCCCGCTCTGCTAGGAATTTAATTTGCTGCTTTTCTATACCCACATAACTTATTTGCTTAGCCTGTATTAATTCTTTAGCCGCACATAAAGACTGGTACAGCTGCGGTGCTTGCTCGCGCTGCTCTACCGTTAAATAGCCATTACGCGAACTCATCGCCAAGCCATCTGACTCACGTACTGTTGGCACAGAAACAATGTCTACTGGCAAATTCAAATCAGCAACCATGGCATTAATAACCGCTAATTGCTGAAAATCTTTTTCACCAAAAAATGCTTTATCCGGCTGCATAATATTAAATAATTTACAGACGACTGTAGCAACTCCATCAAAATGCCCCGGTCTTGCAGCACCACAATGATTTTCAGAGACTTGACTAACACTGACTTTAGTTAGCTCATTAACCGGATACATTCCTTCGACACTGGGCATAAAAACCACATCGACACCTGCAGCTTGTAACTTTTCCTGATCCGCATGCTCAGTCCTGGGGTACAGCGAGAAATCTTCACCCACACCAAATTGCGTAGGATTAACAAAAATACTAACGACCACTCGATCCGCTTGCGCCTTTGCTTTATTGACTAACTGTAAATGCCCAGCATGCAAGTTTCCCATAGTCGGTACAAAAGCAATACTGTCACCTGCCATACGCCACTGTTTAAGTAATTCACGTAAAGCTTGAATATCTGCAATACATTTCATTTTCTTAAAAACTATGTTCTGGCAATGGAAACTGACTTTCTTTTACTTCTTGCACATAAGCCTGAATCGCCTCAAAAATAGAACCTGCTTGCTGCATATAATTTTTAGTAAAGCGCGGTATTTTCCCTAAACTAACGCCCAACATATCGTAAACAACGAGGACCTGACCATCGCAACTCACTCCCGCACCGATACCAATCACGGGAATAGTTAATTGTTCAGTAATTTGTTGCGCTAAAGTAGCGGGAACACATTCAAGAATAAGTACCTGAGCACCCGCCTGCTCTATTTGCAATGCATCTGCCAAAATCTTTTCTGCTTCACCAATACCCTTACCTTGCACAGCATATTTGCCTAGTTGATAAATTGACTGTGGTAACAAACCTAAATGCGCACAGACTGGAATGCCTTGCTGCACCATAAACTCGATATTTTCTATGCGCGCACCTTCTAATTTAACCATTTGCGCACCACCCTGCTGAATTAATAAAGCCGCATTTTGAGCTGCTTGCATGGGTGTAGCATTACTCATAAAAGGTAAATCAGCAATAATAAATGCCTGTTGACTGCCGCGGCTCACTATTTGCGTATGATAAAGCATATCTTGCATACTGACCGGCAAGGTACTTGAGTGCCCTTGCACAACCATACCCAGAGAGTCACCGACCAACAAAACGTCAATGCCAGCTTGATCTATCAGGGCCGAAAAAGTAGCATCATAAGCCGTTAAACTAGTAATTTTTTGACCTGATTGTTTCATTTTTTGTAAATCAACAATCGTCTTAGCTTTCACTTGCTTCACTGTTGTATATTGACTCATTCAGCTAATCTCACCAAACCATCTAAAGGACAATGCTCAACTAAAATAGATATACCACCTAAGCTAGGCACCTGTATAGCTGGCGCAATTTCTTGCAAAGGATAAAGCACAAAAGCACGCTCAGCCATCCCATAATGTGGCACAATTAAATCTGGCTGATTAATGATTTGCTCACCATAAAGCAATATATCCAAATCTAGAGTTCTAGCCCCCCAGCGCTCATCTTTACGTACGCGCCCATGATCTAACTCTATTTTTTGCAAACAACGTAAAAGTTCAAGAGCCGGTAAGTCCGTCTCGACTGCCATCACAGCATTCACATAATCGGGCTGATCTTGCGGCCCCATTGGCGGACTACGATAGAGACTAGAAAAAGCAGTTTCTTGAATTCCACTCAAAGCATTTATCGCCTGTTTCGCTTCTTTTATTTGTGCTACAGGCGTTGCTAGGTTACTACCTAGGCCAATATAAACAATTACTTTAGTCATTTACCTTCGCTTTAACTGTGGGCTTACGTCTACGCCTGCGCTTTTTAGGTGCACTCTTATTTAAGTTAGCAACCATGTTTTTTTGTTTACCTTCTGATGCGATTTGAAAATCAGTCCACCAGATCGCCAAGGCCTTATCCGCGCCTCCTGTCTCAGCACGTAAAACTAAAAAATCATAGGCAGCCCTAAATTTAGGATGACTCAATAAACGGAAGGCTTTCGAGCCACCACGAGCTATAAATCGAGGCTGCATACCCCAAACATCACGCATTGCCATACCTATATGCTTTGGAAAAGCAGTATGTTGCACTTGCTTAGAAATTACCTTGCTAGCCGCCTGCTGATATGCAATCGACTCAGGCAAGCCATCTGCTAAATTTTTCTCGGCCTGAGTACTAACCGCATCCCACAAAAAAGTAGAAAAAAGAAAATAAGGAGCAATACTTTTACCCTCAGCAATACGCTGATCAGTATTTTCCAAGGCTTTAGCAATAAACATTTTGGGAAAGCCATTATCTTCGCTACTTAAACTTTTTTCAGCTGCTGGGTATAAATACTCAAACAAGCCATAATGACGTAGCATTTCATAAGTTTGCACGGCGTAGCCTGATAAAAATAACTTGAGCGCTTCATCTTGTAATCGCGCTGAGGGGATATTAGCTAATAACTCCGCCAATTCGAAAATAGGTTTTTCACAAGCAGGATTCACTGTAAATCCTAATTTCACCGCAAACCGTACCAACCGAATCATACGCACAGGATCTTCACGGTAGCGTAACTCAGGCTCACCGATAAGACGAATTACACCCGCCTTATGGTCATCCATACCACCGACATAATCAACGATCGAGAAGTCTTTAATATTGTAATACAGCGCATTAACCGTAAAATCACGACGCACCGCATCCTCTGCTATGGTGCCGTAATTATTATCGCGCAATAAGCGACCTTCTTGATCTGCTTTGGGCGCGCCCTTAGCGTCATCACCTGCCCCTCGAAATGTAGCTACTTCAATCATATCGCGACCAAAAATCACATGAGCCAAGCGAAACCGCCTTCCAACGATACGACAATTACGAAAAGTCCGCTTAACCTGCTCCGGGCTGGCATTCGTGGCGACATCAAAATCTTTCGGCTCACGCCCAAGTAATAGATCTCGAACACACCCTCCCACTAAATAAGCATCATAGCCTTCACTTTTTAAGCGATATAAAACCTTTAAGGCATTCTTATTAATTTGACTGCGCGAAATATTATGCTCTGGTCGCGTATAAACCCTTGGCTCGCCTGCTCCTGACTGTTTTTCTGTGCTTGCATGCTCAACACCAATCACAGCTTCAGTACCTTGCGCTTTATTTATTATTTTTTTAAAAAAACTTAAGATATTTCTCTTCCTTTTTTAACTTAAATGATTAGAATCATCATTTAAAATAGCTTACATTGTAACTTACCAAAGCTATATATAACACCAGTAACCTTTTCGCCTTTTGCCTATGCCTGACAGGTAAATTATCCTTTTAGCATATACCTAGCTGCCATCGTAAGCTGGTACATATTTATCTAGGACATTCATCGCATACTTTACTACGTCGAAAGGTACGTAATTCATACCCCTCCACAATGCCCTGCCTTATGTTTATGACTTATACCGACATACCGTATAGATTAAAAACACAACTTTTCATATATCGTACTTTCGCGCCCTTCATACTTTCCATTGACCAACAAAATCAACGTACGAGCACACCTATAAAAGCAATTACCACGAAAAAACACGTAAATATTTAATGGATTTTCTTTTACAAAAACGACGATTATATAGTAGAATCATTCGTCACTACGCACTTAATCTTGAAATTAACTATTACCACTCACTCTACAATAGCCAAAGCTTTAAGTAAGTGAATTAACAACTGGGGGAACAATGTTTAAAAAATTATTTGGCGCCTTAATAGACCATCCATTTCTAGCAAGCCTTTTTATTTCTGACTTATTTATCTTGCTTTTCCATAAACCGCCGTTCTTATTTTCACTGATTATGCTCAGTGGCTTAATGGCTTACTGCATGTTTATAGGTCAAAAACTTTCTTTATTTAAAGTTTAATCATTGACTAAACAAAAGCAGCAAAAACCTGGCGCGGCAACCCCTGCAATGCCAGGTTTTTTTCGTTATTTCGCAGCCATTTTTTATGACCTGCTCCTGCTTATCGCCATCTTCTTTTTGGCAACAGCAATACTGCTTCCCTTCAATTCAGGTGAAGCAATCAAATCCCCACTCGTATTTCCCTTGTACTTATATTCCATTGGCTTTCTGTTTTACGGCTGGTTCTGGACACATGGAGGACAAACATTAGGCTTGCAAGCATGGAAATTACGCTTAGTCAGCAACACAGCCAATATAACGTGGCAACAAGCGTTTATACGTTACCTTAGCGCCTCTTGCTCATTACTAATATTTGGCCTAGGATTTTTTTGGCGCATTTGGCAAAAAGATGGCAAAACGCTGCATGATTTGAGTTCTAAAACCTATATTATTCGCACTGATATTAACGCAGACGACTAATCGCATACAGCGCACTTAGTAGCACTAAGCTACTCGGAAGCACGGCAACAAACAACGGGTTCAAACCATAAACTACCCCCATCTGCCCAACCGCATTATCAATAATATTGAAAGTCATTCCAATTAGAATCCCAAGCATCATCCTTGGCCCTAACGCAACACCCCGCCCCACACCAACAACAAAAGGCGCAGACACTAACAACATCACTAAAGTAATAAATGGATTAATCAGTCTTGCCCAAAAGGCTAATTCATATTTCGCAGCATCCTGCTTATTTTCTTGCAAAAAATCGATATATTTAGATAAATCATTTAACGATAAATTCTCAGGGTCCATCACCACTACATCAACCACGTCAGGATCAACGACCGAATACCAAGCCTTTTCAGCTGCACTTGTCGCACTGACTTTATCGGCCGATACATACGATGTTTGCACACCCTTTAACCGCCATAATCCTTTATCTAAAAATCGGCCACTCTGAGCATAAACCACTTTCTTCAAACGCCGGTCATCACCTAATTCGTAAATAGAAATATTAGCCACATCACCCGCAGTATAAATATCCTTTACGTTAATAAACTGCTTTCCATCACGCAGCCATAAACCATTAGCCAACCTAGTTACAGGTCTTTGTGTTTTAGCGACACTTCTTAACACTTTTGCCTTTTTTTCAGCATCAGGCCCAACAAACTCACCAATACCAAAAGAAAAAGCAACCAAAATCATACCCGCCATCATAACCGAGCGAATGATACCAAACACGGAAACGCCCGATACTCGCATAGCCATTAACTCGCGATGATTTGCCATCCCACCCAAAACAAAAAGACTACCCAGCAAAGCCGCGGAGGGCATTAATTCATATAAATAATGCGGAACCATCAAGCCCAAATACATAAAAATATGCTTTAAATCATAATCTCCAGTCCCTAAAGACCTTAATTCATCCTTTAGAGAAAATAAATTAAACAAGGCATAAAGAGCAATCAAAGCAATCAACGTCCCCTTTAATACCTCCCTAATAATATAGCGGTCCAGTGCACTCATATCGCCTTACCTCTTAACCTCATCAACACCCAAGCATAGCCATACAGTCTAAGCAATAAAAACACAATAAACACACTGGCAAGCATATAGACCCCCCAAAAACCTAGCCATACCGGAATTTCACCCTTCACCATCCACCTAGCATTTACTTTTTCAAAGTTAGCAAAACTAAAATAAATCAGAAAAGCAGCTAACAAGTTCCCATACACACCTGCGCGCGGGCTCACTTGCGCCAAGGGGACTGCCATTACAGTTAAAACAATAATACTCAAAGGTATCGACAAGCGCCTATATAACTCGCTTAATTCCCCCAAATCCTGTGTTTTAAATAACACCTCAGTTTTCATGCCGTCATACTTACTTTCTTTAATTCCCGCACCACTTTCCAGGCGCATCGCATACTCACCAAAGGTCTCAAAAATAAAATCCACAGCACCCGCTTTACCTTGAACACGCTCGCCATTCATAAACACTATATATAAAGCGCCATCAATGGTACGAACTTCAGCACTATCAGCCGTTACAATACCTTCATCATTACCGCGTTTATTTTGCACAAAAACATCATGCATAACATCATCAGTACTAATGCTTTCCACATAAAAGATTAATTTACCCTGATTATATTCACTGAACTTACCTGCCGCGATAGCACGCACACCGATACTTTGCTTTTGCTCAAATATTACTTGCTCAACTTTATCCGCTGCCCAAGGAGAGGTATACAACGCCATCCAAACGGACAACAAGGCAACGGGTACTATCGCCTTAAAAACTGCTAAATAAAGTCGCCCCACACCAGCACCAGCGGAAGATAGTGCTGACATTTCTTGATCTCTATACATACGCCCCAAAACCATCAGCACACTAACAAAGACAGAGGGCACTAGGAAACTGGCGCTCGCCAAGAGAATTTTCAAGCCTAAAATACTGAAAATAGCCTCATTAGAAATCAACCCATCAACAGCCATATTCAAGATCTTAATAAAGTTCCGGCTAACAATGATAATGACCAAGACAGCCAATACCGAAAAGATAGTTTTCAGTAAATCACTTACCATCATTCTATCCATTACGGATAAAAGTCGAATCTTACGCATTCGTCCTCACTTGAGCAGTTATAGAGTTATTGAAAATCTTTCTTGTTTGGAAGCAAAATAATCCAACATTTTTAGCACAAAGAGCGGCATAGAAAAATAATACAAACAAAAAAGCCGCACCCCACTCAACGCAAGATACGGCTTTTTTAATTAGAACAGGCTAACTTACATTTTTGCCAATACTTTAGCAACCGTTTCACCCATTGCCGAAGGCGTTGGCGAAATCGTCACGCCTAAATCTAATAACATTTCTACTTTTTCAGCCGCACCTTCGCCTACTGAAGAAATAATCGCTCCTGCATGACCCATACGGCGACCTTTAGGCGCTGTTAAGCCAGCAATATAAGCAACTAACGGCTTGTTCATATGCTTACTGGCATAAACACCCGCCTCTACCTCTTGAGGCCCACCAATTTCACCGATCATAATAATGACTTTAGTTTCATCATCTTGCTCGAATTTCTCAATGATATCACGATGCGAGCTACCATTAATTGGGTCACCACCAATACCTACCGAAGTAGAAATACCAATGCCTAATTCTTTTAACTGGTCAGCCGCTTCGTAACCCAAAGTACCTGAACGACCAACAATACCCACTACACCTTGCTGATAAATATGCCCTGGCATAATACCTAACATAGATTTCCCAGGACTAATCGTTCCTGCACAATTAGGCCCCGTTAATACCATACGCTCTTCGATAGGAAACTTACGCAAATACTGCTTAACCTTCATCATATCTTGCGTAGGAATACCATCGGTAATCGAGACACAATACTTTATTCCTGCATCAGCCGCCTCCATAATAGAATCTGCTGCAAACGCAGGTGGCACAAAAATAATACTGGCTTCTGCACCTTCTTGCTCTACAGATTCTTTTACTGTATTAAATACAGGGCGATCTAAATGTGTTTGCCCGCCTTTTCCTGGAGTAATACCGCCAACAACATTAGAGCCATAATTAATCATATCCTGCGCATGGAAAGTGCCTATTTTCCCAGTAAACCCTTGCACAATCATGCGCGTTTCTTTATTAATTAAAATCGCCATTATGCTGCTCCTTCTTTTGCTACTTGCTCATTTCTTGCTTGCACTGCTTTTTCAGCCGCTTCTGCTAAAGTCGTTGCTGTAATAATAGGTAAGCCACTATCTGCAATAATTTTACGGCCTTCTTCAACATTCGTACCTGACAAACGCACAATCAAAGGAATTTTCATATCAATTTTACGTACTGCCTGAACCACACCTTCAGCAATCCAATCACAACGATTAATACCCGCGAAGATATTAACTAGCATGGCTTTAACGCCTTCGTCAGCCAATACTAAACGAAATGCTTTTTCTGTACGCTCAGGAGAGGCACCGCCACCTACATCCAAGAAATTAGCCGGCTCCCCGCCTGCCAATTTAATCATATCCATTGTTGCCATGGCCAAACCAGCACCATTAATCATGCAACCAATATCCCCATCCAAACCGACATAACTTAAACCGCGATCTGCAGCAGCCATTTCACGCGAGTCTTCTTGAGTTTTATCACGTAACTCAGCAATTTTTTGACGACGGAACAAAGCATTATCATCAAAGCCCATTTTCGCATCTAAAGTAATTAACTCACCACTTTTAGTCACAACAAGCGGGTTAATTTCTAGCATGTTCGCATCAAGATCACGCATCGCACGGTAACAACCAGAAATTAATCGAACAGCATGACTGATTTGCGTCGCATCCAAACCTAAAGCAAAAGCCATTTCACGCGCCTGAAAATCTAATAAGCCTACTGCCGGATCAATATAGATTTTTTTAATCGCATCAGGATTATTCTCAGCTAAATCTTCAATTTCCATACCGCCTTGAGCAGAACCGACCATGACTATACGTTCATGAGAGCGATCGACTAGAAAGCTGAAATATAATTCTTTTTCTATATCCGTTCCTGCTTCGATATACAAACGAGAACAAACTTTTCCTGCCGGACCGGTTTGATGAGTCACTAAGCGCTTACCCAGCATGTCGGCAGCTGCCGCTTCAACTTCTTCATGGCTAAAGCAAATCTTTACTCCACCCGCCTTACCACGAGCCCCCGAATGAATTTGCGCTTTAACTGCCCAAACATTACCACCAATTTCTCTCGTGCGCTGTACCGCATCTTCAGGGCTATATGCTAATCCGCCTTCGGCAATTTTAACGCCATAACCAGCTAATATTTCTTTCGCCTGATACTCATGAATATCCATAGCATCCTCTTAATAAATTACTAAAAATCCAACAAAAAAAGGCCGCACAAAGCGACCTTTTATCTTTATCTTTTAACTCTACGCTTTAGCAGCAATCGCTTCTGCAGTTTTCACCACATTATTAGCCATTTTTTCAGATGCCGCGTCAATTAAGCGCCCATCTAATGCCGCCGCGCCTTTACCTTGTGCTGCCGCTTCTTTTAAAGCCTGTAAAATACGTTTCGCTTTATCCACTTCAGAAGCTGGTGGTGTAAACACCTCATTAGCCAGAGCAATCTGAGAAGGATGGATTGCCCACTTACCTTCACAACCTAAAGCTGCGGCTCTTCTAGCTGCATCTTTAAAACCATCCGGATCTTTAATATCGCCAAAAGGTCCATCAATGGCACGCAAACCATAAGCACGACAAGCAACGGTCATACGACTAATTGCAAAATGCCATTGATCACCAGGGTAATCTGGATTTAAACCACCGATATTAGTGGTTCTTGCACGGTTACTTGCTGCATAATCAGCAACACCAAAATGCAAGGCCTCTAAACGTCCACCAATTGCACCTTGCTTAGCAATATCTTCAACATTTGCCATACCTAATGCGGTTTCAATTAAACATTCGATACCAATTTTCTTAGTCATGCCTTGTTGCATTTCTAACTGGTTAAGCATCGCCTCAACCATATAGACATCACCATAGACACCGACTTTAGGAATTAAAATCGTATCTATTTTATCGCCACATTGCTCAACTAAATCAACAACATCACGCACCATATATTGCGTATCTAAACCGTTAATACGAATAGAAACTGTAATGCCGTGACCAGCCCAATCTAATTCGTTAATTGCTTTAATGACATTTTTACGCGCTTGCAACTTATCATCTGGGGCAACGGCGTCTTCAAGATCAAGAAAAATAACATCCACGCCACTTTTCAATGCTTTTTCGAACATTTCTGGGCTTGATCCTGGAACAGCTAATTCACAACGATGAACACGCTGTGCATTTGCTTCATATAATGTATGACTCATTAATAGCTTCCTACTTAATAAAATATTTTTAAAGGTACTTATCGTGCACTTGATTCGCCATCCATGCCCAAATCAAAATTAACTTTTCATTTTACTGCTAAGCCTTGTAATGTCAATTACTAGTTGAATTACGCGACGTAATATAAAGGTCAAATTCCAGGCAAAAAAAATGCGCTCAGCCTAGTGACTGTGCGCATTAAAATCTCTAATTCCTAGTTTGGAGGCAAGGAGTTAATTTAAGAGTTGCAGCTATTCTACAAGTATCAATTCATTCTGAAAATGTGGCATATTGACGCGCGACAGATTGTCGCAATTATCAAATATCAACCGCTAGATTTCAGGCAAAAAAAATGCGCTCAGCCTAGTGACTGTGCGCATTAAAATCTCTAATTCCTAGTTTGGAGGCAAGGAGTTAATTTAAGAGTTGCAGCTATTCTACAAGCATCAATTCATTCTGAAAATGTGGCATATTGACGCGCGACAGATTGTCGCAATCCTTAAATATCAACCGCTAAATTTTAGACCAAAAAAATGCACTTAGCCTTGTGACTATGCACATTAAAATTTCTAATTCCTAGTTTAAAGGCAAGGAATTAATTTAAGAATTGCAGTTATTCTACAAGCATCAATTCATTCTGAATAATGTGACAGGTTGTCGCAACTCCCCTCCCCCGAAAAAAATGCACCTATTATTTCAAGGGCACCCAGCTACTATAAAAAATATGATTCATTTTCTGCATAATTAACGCCACAAACTGCACAAAGAAATTCATTACAAAATGACATTTACTAGGCCTAACAATATCCACAAATAAGCAATAGCGCGCCTCATCCGTTTGATTAAAAGATTGATGTGACAAAGTATCATCAAAAATAAACATTTTTTTATCGCACCAATGATTTTCCGTCGCTCTTACTTTGATATACGACTCTCTACTTTGTATATCATTGATATTATAAAGCACCCTTAAGGTGGTACGTAAGGGACCATAATGCTCGTCGGTTGATTCCTTTTTATTAAACACCGAAACGCCAATGGTTCTAATATATTTATAATCTTTATGAAACTCCGGTACTGAATAAAAATTATCAATATTCTTGCCGTACCATTTAAAGAAGATCATGCCGCGCTTGATTTTCTCCACACGACTAGACAGTTCATCCACGATATTTTCTGACTTAACCACACCCAAAATATGCTTGATTTCAGCCTGACAATCCTCAGGCAAATCCTCTAACTGGTACACCTTCTTATTAATATAAGGTAGCGTAAACACGTCCATTAAAATATTAAAAGGTGATAGTGCCCACGTCGGTACGCCATTGCCAAAAAAATAGCGATACAACATACGGCCATTTATATTGCTATTACGCGTCACATCGTAAACACCACAAACAACATAGAACAGCATGACTTCAGGCAAAAAATACGTCAACAATGCTAAAAACACATACCAAATCACTGACTGTATTAAAAATTTCTTTTTTCTTTTATTAAAATATTCTTGATCCATGCTCTAACCTTTGTAATTTTTATAGGGGCATTTCGCCAGTTCAGACATCAATTTCACTAACAAAACCAGCTCTATTGAGCTGATTTTCTATGCAAGATAGTTTGTACATTATGCAAGCACAGCGTAAAATCAACAACATTTTATTAGCTATAAACTCATACAAAACAGTGTGAAATAATTTTTCAGTCTATTATTTCACTTAATTAAAAGTGAGCTTTAGTTCACCCCACTGCCCCAACTAATTTATGACCACTCAGCAATCTGCAGCGAAGAAAACACCCCCAAAAATGCCAGGCGGCCTACCTTTAATTGGACATATGATCGCATTCGGCAAAAACCCGTTTGATTATATGGTCTTGCTCAGAGAAAAACTTGGTGAAATTGGCGAATTTCGTATGTTCCACCAGGAAATGGTGCTATTAACTGGACCTGAAGGCAACGAAGCCTTTTTTCGCGCCCCTGACGCGCAACTCGACCAAAACGAAGCTTATAAGGTAATGACACCTATCTTTGGTAAAGGTGTCGTATTTGACGCTCCACCACATATCAAAGACCAGCAATTAAAAATGCTTATGCCGGTATTGCGCGATAAACCGATGCGCACTTATTCAAAGGTGATTGTGCAAGAAGTTGAAGAAGCGATTAAAGACTGGGGAGAGTCAGGGGAAGTTGATTTGCTTGAGTTTATGAAGCAATTAACCATTTATACTTCTAGCCATTGCTTGCTAGGTGATGAATTCCGTTACGAACTTAATGAAGAATTTGCCGAGTTATATCACGCACTAGAAAAAGGCATGGCACCAATTGCTTTTATCTTCCCTAATTTACCTATCCCCGTTTTACGCCGCCGCGATAAAGCACGCGTTCGTTTACAAGAATTAGTGACTGGCATTATAGAAAAACGCGCGCAAAAAACCGAAAAAAGTGACGATGCCTTTCAAATGCTAATTGATACCCGCTATGACGATGGTAGCGCGCTTTCACCGCATGAAATTACTGGCATGTTAATTGGTACTTTATTTGCTGGTCACCATACCACCGCAGGAACGGCCACTTGGATTGCTTTAGAGTTAGCACGCAACCCTGAAAGCTACGAACAAGTATTAAAAGAATTTGATACTTTATACGGTGAAAATGGTGATGTTACCTTTGAATCTTTACGCACCATCCCAGTGTTTGAGCGCGTCATTAAAGAAGTGCTACGTTTACACCCACCGCTGATTTTCCTAATCCGTAAAGTGGCTAAAGATTTGCCTTTTAAGGATTACCTAATTAAAGCCGGGAAATATGTTTGCGTTTCTCCGCGCGTATCACACCGCATTCCTGAAATCTTTCCTAACCCAGATAAATTTGATCCTGATCGCTTTACTGAAGAGCGCCAAGAAGATGCAACACCCTTTAGCTGGATTGCCTTTGGTGGAGGGCGGCACAAATGTAGCGGCAACGCCTTTGCTACACTGCAATTAAAAGCGATTCATGCCATTTTATTACGCCGTTATAAATTTGAGCTCGTTAACCCAGCTGATAGCTATATAGATAACTACAAAGAAATGGTGGTACAACCTAATTCCCCTTGTATAGTTCGCTACACTCGACGGAACGACGTGGATGCCGAGAAAGCAAAGGCAGAAAAACCATCAATAAAAACCCAAACAGATACAACAAACTCTTTCAAAGTCGAAGTCGATATGGATTTCTGTCAAGGTCATGCAAACTGTATGGCGGAAGCGGCTGAAATCTTTCAAGTTGATGCCAAGGGTAAGCTAACTGTTCTGCAAGACACACCCGACAACGCACTACTTAAAAAAGCACAAAGGGCTGCAAAATACTGTCCAACAAGTGCAATTAAAATCATTCAAAAATAAGGAATCGATATGGCAGCCTACCCAAGAGCTGAATTAGAAGAAATGGTCGAACGCTGGTTAGAAGCTAACCGCCAAGCAGAAAAGGAAGGTGATTGGCCAAAGAATTTAGGCGCCATGTATACTGATGATGCAGAATACCGTTGGAATATTGGCCCGAACGAAGAGTTTGTTGCACGCAACCGTCAAGAGATTGAAAAATGGGCACTAGGCGAGCAAATGGAAGGCTTTGAAGAATGGAGGTACCCTTACCACCGCATTCTTATTGACGAAAAACAAGGCGAAGTCATCGGCTTATGGAATCAAGTCTCTCCTGCTAAACGTGAAGATGGAACAGCTTACACTGTAGAAGGTATAGGTGGTTCTTGGTTTCGTTATGGCGGCAATTACAAATGGGAATGGCAGCGTGATTTCTTTGATTTAGGTAACACCAAAGCCTTATTTTTTGAACTGGCTGCCGCAGGTAAACTTGACCCTGCCGTTAAAGAAAAAATTGGTAAGTTAGCCAAAGGTCACCCACTCCCTGGACATGAGAAATTACGTCCAGAAGCCTCGTTATTAACTAAAATTAAAGGCTTTCTCGTGATGGTTCGTATCGCCTTATTTAACAAATAATTAAGCCTGCTATAATTGCCCTACAAAAAATACGATATTTAGGATTATTATGAATACAACAGCAACAGAAGAAAACCGACCTAAAAGCCGTCGCGAATTAGTCCGTACCATGGGCCAAAGCGGTAACTACTGGTATGCCATGGAAGAAAGCAAAAACCTTAAAAAAGGTAAATCGCTTGAGGTTATTTTTTGGAAAAGCCCTATTGCGCTCTTTCGTGGTGAAAGCGGCAAAGTTAGTGCGATTGAGAACCGCTGCCCTCATCGTCAATTACGTTTAACTTCAGGGATTGTTCAGGGTGAAGAAATTATTTGTCAGTATCACGGCTGGAACTTTGATGGTTGTGGTAAATGTACTGGGATTTCTCATGAACTAGGTAAAGGCAAAGGAAAGAGTGACTTACCTAATATTAAAATTAATTCTTACCCCGTACAAGAGAAGTACGGCCTCATCTGGGTGTTTCCTGGTGACCCTGCACTTTCTGAAAAAGTCAAAATCCCAGCCATACCACAACTGGATCAAGCTGAACCTTGGGAATTTATCCCTATTGATGTCAAGCTAGAGGCTCATTACAGTATGATGCTAGAAAATGTATGTGACTTTAACCATGCATTTTTACACCGTAAATTCAAACCATTCACAAACCCTCATTTAAAGGGCTACCGCCGTGAAGGTGATACTATTTGGATTGATTACGAAACAGACATGAGCCAAAGCAGCGCTGTAAAAACAGCCGGCGAGAAAAAAGGCGCAGGCTTAGAGGATATGACCCTATGGTACCAATACCCTTATCAAGGCTCTAATACCGCAGACAAATATTTACATTGGTTATTTATGACCCCAATTGACGAAAATCACACACGTTGCTTTTTTGTCTTTTTATTAGGCCCGCTGGAAATCCCTTTCATTAATAAACCCGTTCCTAAATGTTTACGCAAAACAGTCATCTGGATAGCCAACAAACTATATATTATTCCTTTACTCGGGGAAGACACCTATATTCTGGCTGAAGAAATGCTAGGACAAGAACGCCACCCCAATATTCAACACTTAGAATTCAACCCAATTGTGGCCGAATTTCAAAAAATGAGTATTGAAAAGTGGGAAGAATATGTACATACAGAAGCATTGCGTAAAGCGGCACAAAAAGCTGATAAACAACGTTATGTATTTACTGGTGCAGGTCTCAGCAAAAAAGAATTGCGTGATTACAATAAAATGCTAGAAGAAAAGGAACTAGCAGGCTTATAAACTCAGGGATACAAACAATCAGGCAATATTCCCATAGCTACACGAGGAATATTTTCCTGATTGCCCCCATAAAACCTAAGGAACGAGAATGAAATAATTCCCACTCCTTACCTATCCATTACACAAAATAACTTTATGACCACACTTGTAACTGGTGCAACCGGACACTTAGGTGCTAACTTTGTCCGCGAATTATTAAATCGTGGTGAAAAAGTACGCGTTCTGCTACGCAAAGATAGTAAAAACACTGAAGTCGATGGTTTAGACGTAGAGCGTGCTTATGGCGATTTAAAAGATGAACAATCACTCATTGCAGCGGTAAAAGGCTGTGATTATGTCTACCACTTAGCTGCTTTTGTCAGTATTCGTAATGGCGACCGCAAAGAACTTTATGACGTAAATGTACTCGGTACACGTTATTTAATGCAAGCCTGTCGCTTAGAAGGCGTTAAAAAAGTAGTACATTGCAGTTCATTTGGCGCAGTGGGTAATAACCCTGACGGTGCATCCAATGAAAAATGGGCGGTCAGTCCTTATGAAATGACCACCGATTATGAAATCTCTAAAACTTTTTCTGAATTAGAAGTTTATAAAGAAATCGCACGCGGTTTACCCGCCGTTATCGTTAATCCATCAGGCATTGTCGGCCCGTGGGATTTTAAACCGTCGCTATTAGGCAGGACAATTATTGAATTTGCCCAAGGCAAAATGCGCGGCTCGGTAAAAGGTGGCTTTGATTTCGTTCCCGTGCAGGACGTAGTCCAAGGAC
>Ga0209826_1000107_pt1 | contig 54338 bp, 45 predicted proteins | sample GOMGulsemesocosm_5_FD_184637 | JGI IMG/M metagenome (GOLD analysis project Ga0209826, IMG submission 184637) | Methane-oxidizing microbial communities from mesocosms in the Gulf of Mexico - GOM15C Gulf of Mexico (SPAdes) (version 2) | ecosystem: Environmental > Aquatic > Marine > Cold seeps...
TCAGGATCGTTCAGGGGATATCGCGGCGGCCGAAGCGACATGGGCAGTTGCTGAACGCATGCTCGCAGACCCATCGTACAATTTGGTGTTACTCGATGAAATGACTTACATGTTGGCGTATAAATATCTTGATGAAGGGATGATTATTAGTGCCCTGGCGAATCGGCCGCGAGATATGAGTGTGGTGGTGACTGGGCGCGGGGGTGGCAAGGCGTTAAGAGAATTGTGCGATACGGTTTCTGAGGTGAAAGAGATTAAACACGCTTATAAAGCGGGTATTAAAGCGCGGCAGGGTGTCGACTACTGAGCTCTGCATGGCAAGGGGTGGTTATTATTTTGTCACCCCTTCTAGTCCTTCACTGCCCTTGGTGTACTTGAGCACTGCTTGGGCAGTGGCGATGATTTGTTGGTGGCTGTCGGTTATTTCTGCGCTGGCGTGATAGATTTTATAGCCTGACTGTACAACCACCCCTGAAGCAAATAATTGCTGGCTTCCGGCTTGTGCCATGAAACTGGTGTTAAGCGATAGGGTCAGAGCTTTTCGTATTTTGTCTGGGTTTGGGCAGAATGTACCTGACAGTGCCGTGGCCACATCAAGTAATGAGCAGAGAAAACCTCCGTGTGGCACTCCGTGTGAGTTGAGAAACTGGTCTTCTACTTTCACCGTAAGTTTTACTTGGTTTTCTTGCCACTCGGTGATCTTAATGCCTAGGTGCTGGGTGAACGGTGATTGGAAGGTCAGGTCAGGCATTGTTTGATCTCATTTATTCGTTTCGGTCTGCTTGGGGCGGGCGCTGGGTATTGCCAGTGTGGCGGCCCCGGCGCAGACAACCAATAATATACCGTAAAATGACAGTGTCGTTGGCATATCTTGCCAAAGTACCCACCCCAGAAGGCCCGAAAAAACCACTGAGAAATAACTGATGGGCGCGACAACACTGGGCTTTGCGTAGCTGTAAGCTAAGGTGTAAGACCACATAGCTAGGTAAATGGATACACCTATGTAGGCTAAATAGGGCCATGTATTGAGTGCCGGGAGCCCTTGCCAGTCTTTTATTGCAAGCGGCAGGCTGCAGAGTGTCGACAGGGCGAAATAGTAAAACATAATCGTCTGACTGCTGTCGGTGCGTGATAAGCGCCGAGTGCCAACCATTGATGCAGCCAGTGCCGCACCTGATCCCAGTCCAATCCAGTAAGCCAGCGCTGCATGACTGCTCTGATTTTCGGGGCTGAGTATGCAGCCAATACCAATAAAACCGACAACCAGCGGTAACCAGCGCCGTTTTTCAATGATCTGTCTTCCCCATATAAATACTACCAGCGGCACGAAAAGTGGTGCGGTGTTGCGCAGTAAATTGGCTTCGACCAGTGAAATTTCATTGAGTGCGTAAAAATAAGCCAAAAAACTCAGCCAGCCGGCGAGCCCGCGGGTGATATGTGTCGTAATTTGGGTTGTGTGCAGTTGCTGTCGATCCTTGAGAATTCTGGGTAGGATCAATAGTAGGCAAAGGCTGTATTGTATGAAAATGATGACCGATATTGGTACGTCACTGGCAATCAGTTTGGTGGCAGCCCCAGCCGTGCTCCCAATGAGTGCAGTGGTGAGCGCAAATACAATGCCTCGGTGAAGGTTGTCGGTAATGATTGGCATTGGGGCCCCTGATCTTTAAGCCACTCAGTTTAACGGCTTGTTTTGTGATGTCTAGCACGCCGCAGGCTTTATGGCTTAAAGGTTTAGTGGTTCTAGCCGTTGTGCATTATTCTATGCTTAATGTCGGGGAGGGGGAGCCGCAGAGGCTGTCTTTCAAGGTTTGTTGTGTTCGGCTGTTTGAGGTGTATCACGAAGAATGAAGTGCATTGTGCAGTACGTACCTGCTATCGCTGTTTGCGTGGCGAGTATCCTGGCTTCGAGCTCGTCGTTTGGTCAGTATCTAGAGCTTACAGAAGATCACTTAGCCGCGATTGGGCGACGTTACGGTGACGACGCCCGTGTGCGTGTCAGTGACTGGCAGCAGTTGATGGCACGTGCCCGCGCGCAGGCGGTGCTACAGGATAGGCCTCGAGTGGATTTAGCGAATGACTTCTTCAATCGTGTGCGTTGGGTGAGTGATATTGAACATTGGGGTAAAGAGGATTATTGGGCTACCCCCGTTGAGACTTTAGCGACCAATGCTGGTGATTGTGAGGACTTTTCCATAGGTAAGTATTTTACGTTGAGTGAGGTGGGGGTCGATAAAGAAAAGATTCGAATTACCTATGTAAAAGCGCTCGATTATAATCAGGCGCACATGGTTTTAGCGTATTACGCAACGCCGGAGGCGGAGCCGCTTATTCTCGATAACATCAATAAAACGGTGTTACCTGCATCACAGCGAACGGATCTACTGCCGATTTACAGCTTTAATGGTGATAGCTTGTGGCTGGCAAAAGCGCGTGGTCGCAAATTAAAGGCGGATAGCCAGAAAAGCTTACCGCAATGGGGCGAAGTGAATAAGCGGATGTTGCAGGAGTTGTTAGAGTGATAACACTTAAGAAAACACTAAAAAGCCACATAAGTGGCTTTTTTAGTGTTGGGTATCTGGCTTTGTACGTAGGTTGAATTTTTAATTATCTCGATAAGCTGGGCCGCTCAATGGTATTTGGTCTGACTGATTGGCGACCTGTTTTGCTTCTTGTGCGCTTTGCTGTTCGCCGCAGTGGCAATTTGTGTCTTCATGTTACGGATGCGGCCGACCGAATTGTTGAATTAGCGTAGAGTCCGCCCCCGTGTGATCGGCTAGGCTGACGGTTAATAGTATTATTAAGTACGCATTAACTCCTAGTGTGTATGGGCAAGTATGGAAGGGTGTTAAGTTTGCAGGGGAGGGGCGAGTTTGAAGCTGAGGGGGAGTGCGGGATAGAAAAAAGGCCGCTTGCGCGGCCTTTTATAATGATGAAGAGTTACTTGCGCTCTTCTAGAGGCGTGAAGTCACGCGGCTTGTAACCTTTGTACAGTTGGCGCGGGCGGCCAATTTTGTACGGGCTACTGATCATCTCATTCCAGTGTGCAATCCAGCCAGAAACGCGGCCAGTGGCAAAAATCACGGTGAACATATCGGTTGGGATGCCGATGGCCTTCATGATGATGCCTGAGTAGAAGTCGACGTTCGGGTAGAGTTTACGCTCAACGAAGTACGGATCTTCTAGGGCTATTTCTTCTAGGCGTTTAGCGATGGCAAGTACGGGATCATTCTTGATGCCCAGTTCAGCCAGAACCTCATCACAGGTTTCTTTCATTACTTTGGCGCGAGGGTCAAAGTTTTTGTATACGCGATGACCGAAACCCATCAGACGGAATGGGTCATTCTTGTCTTTGGCCTTGGCAACGAAGGCGTCGATGTTGGAAACATCACCGATTTCGTCAAGCATGGTCAGTACCGCTTCGTTAGCGCCGCCGTGTGCAGGGCCCCACAAGGTGGCAATACCGGCTGCAATACAAGCAAATGGGTTGGCGCCAGAAGAGCCAGCCAGACGAACGGTAGAGGTGGATGCGTTTTGCTCGTGATCGGCATGCAGCAGGAATATCTTATCCATGGCGCGGGCCAGGATAGGATTTACTTCTGGGTCATCACATGGGGTGCCGAACATCATGTGCAAGAAGTTTTCTGAGTAAGAGAGCTTGTTGTTTGGGTACATGAACGGTTGGCCGACGTGGTGCTTGTAGCACATCGCGGCCAGAGTTGGCATCTTGGCGATCAAGCGGTGCGCAGAAATCATGCGCTGCTCTGGATCGTTGATGTCCAGCGAGTCGTGGTAGAAAGAAGACAGTGCACCAACAACGCCACACATGATGGCCATTGGGTGTGCATCGCTGCGGAAACCACGGAAGAAGCGGGCGATGTTCTCATGCACCATAGTGTGGCTGGTGATGACTTCTACAAATTCTTTCTTTTGCTCGGCGTTTGGAAGTTCGCCATTGAGCAGAAGGTAGCAAGTTTCAAGGTAGTCAGACTGGTTGGCCAGCTGGTCAATTGGGTAACCGCCGTGCAGTAATATGCCCTTGCCACCGTCAATGTAGGTTATCTTGGACTCGCACGAGCCTGTAGACATGAAACCTGGGTCGTAGGTGAAGTAACCTTTGCTAACCAAGCCGGTTACGTCGATAACGTCGGGACCTTGGGTGCCTGAGTACATAGGCAGTTCAATGGGTTGGTCCAGACCGTCGACCGAGAGTTGAGCTTTCTTGTCAGTCATCACAGGCTCCTGTTGTGAGTGTTTATATAGTTCCGGGCTCTTGCGTAGCTTGTGGCAACGTCTGGCCGGATTGTGAAGGCGGCCACACTATAATCTGCGAGCAAGGATTGTCAAATGAAATTACCCTGTAAAATCAGGGAAGTGCACACACATTAGTATACGGCGGGCTATTTTGCGCACCTTTGGAGCATCATTCCTGTGTCGATGTTTTTTGCACTGTGCTGGTGCTTCGGGCATTTATGGCCGCTGCATATTAATGATGTAGTGTTTTCTGGGCTTACATTGTTTTTAAGGTCAGGTGAAATTCTGTACGAAAAGCAATCTTAATGGCTGTCGCGCGAACTAACTTGTTGAAAGGACTCTCTTTTGTTGTGTTTCTTTTGGCGGCTCTCTATAATTTCGCGCGTCTTGCAGGGGGGAAGTTGGCACAATTTGTGTTGGCTGCCTATGCTTTGGAAGATTTTCGGTGTTAAACCGTCGTCTTCGTTTTTGCCTGATTACTGGGCTTATAAGGTGTGACTCAACCGTGAACAAGAATAGACCTGTCAATCTCGACATCTCAACCATAAAACTTCCGATTACTGCCTACGTGTCTCTTTTGCACCGCGTGTCTGGTGTGATCCTGTTTGCAGTAGTAGCAATTTTGCTCTGCATGCTGGATTCCAGCCTCGAATCAGCTGAGAGCTTTACTCAGTTGCAAGACTCGCTGCAGAACCCAATTTACCAATTCATTATCTGGGGTAGCTTGGCTGCTCTTGTATACCATCTGGTCGCGGGCATCCGTCACCTTATAATGGATGCGGGTATTGGTGAGACTTTGGAGGGTGGGCAGACTGGTGCGAAGATCGTACTGTTTGTCTCCGTGACTCTGATTGTATTGGCGGGGATTTGGGTATGGTAACTTCAATTACAAACTTTGGTCGTAGCGGTCTTTATGACTGGATGATTCAGCGTGTTAGTGCCGTCGTTTTGGCCGCTTATACGTTCTTCTTAGTTGGCTTTATTGTTTGTACGCCCGAAATGGGCTATGAGCAGTGGACGGCGTTGTTTGGCCATATGTGGGTGAGAGTATTTAGTTTAATCGCTCTGGTCTCTATTGCCGCACACGCATGGATTGGCCTCTGGTCCGTTGTGACCGACTATATAACAACCCGCACAATGGGTGCCAAGGCAACATTCCTACGAGTGTTGGCGCAAATGGTACTGGGCGTAGTCACGGTGACTTACGTTGTTTGGGGTATCGAAATTCTGTGGGGATTTTAAGTAATGTCTAGCATTCGTACTATTTCTTTTGACGGCATCGTCATTGGTGGCGGTGGCGCAGGCATGCGCGCTGCACTGCAGCTGGCTCAGTCTGGCTTCAAAACAGCGGTTATTACCAAGGTATTCCCAACGCGTTCACACACAGTATCCGCCCAGGGTGGCATCACGTGTGCAATCGCTTCTGATGATCCGAACGATGATTGGCGCTGGCACATGTACGATACCGTTAAGGGTTCCGATTACATCGGTGACCAAGACGCTATCGAATACATGTGTAACGTAGGCCCTGAAGCGGTCTACGAGCTGGACCACATGGGTATGCCTTTTTCGCGCACTGAAGAAGGTCGTATTTATCAGCGCCCATTCGGCGGCCAGTCCAAGGACTTTGGTCGTGGTGGTCAGGCTGCTCGAACCTGTGCCGCGGCTGACCGTACTGGTCACGCACTGCTACACACCCTGTATCAGGGCAATGTGAAGAACAATACTGTATTTTTGAACGAGTGGTTTGCGGTTGATCTCGTTAAGAACCCAGACGGTGTTGTGACTGGCGTCATCGCCATGAACATGGAAGACGGCGAAGTTGTTTACGTTAAGTCGAAGGCCACTGTTTTCGCTACAGGTGGTGCAGGCCGTATCTTTGCCTCGACCACTAACGCGCACATCAACACCGGTGATGGTCTTGGTATGTCTCTGCGTGCCGGTTTCCCTGTTCAGGATATTGAGATGTGGCAGTTCCACCCAACCGGTATTGCCGGTGCAGGTGTACTGGTTACTGAAGGTTGTCGTGGCGAGGGTGGTTACCTAGTTAACAAGGATGGCGAGCGTTTCATGGAGCGCTACGCGCCTAACGCTAAAGACTTGGCTGGCCGTGACGTTGTTGCCCGCTCGATGGTTCTTGAAATATTGGAAGGTCGTGGCGCAGGTCCAAACGGCGATCACGTTTTCCTTAAGCTTGATCACTTGGGTGAAGAGACACTAAACGCCAAGTTGCCAGGTATTCTTGAATTGTCTCGTACCTTTGCGCACGCGGATCCAGTGAAAGAACTGATCCCGGTTGTACCGACTTGTCATTACATGATGGGTGGTATTCCAACCAACGTTGATGGCCAAGCACTCAACATTGATGCGGATGGTAATGATCAGGTCATTGACGGTTTCTACGCCTGTGGCGAAGTGGCTTGCGTATCTGTTCACGGTGCTAACCGCTTGGGCGGTAACTCACTGCTAGACTTGGTTGTATTTGGTCGTGCATCGGGTCTGTTCATCGAGAAGAAGTTGCGTGAAGGTATTGATCACCGTGACGCAACTGAAGCTGATATCGAGAGGGCTATGGCTCGCTTGAACAAGCTGAATAACTCAACTGAGGGTGAGAATGCGTCAGCATTACGAACTGAGTTGCAGGGTGTCATGCAGAACCATTTCGGTGTGTTCCGCAAAGGCGAGTTTATGCAGGAAGGCATCAAGAAGTTGGCTGCTCTGCGTGTTCGTATCGAAAACGTTAAGTTGGCTGATAAGTCTGGTGCGTTCAACACTGCACGTATTGAAGCGCTTGAGCTTCAAAACCTGTTGGAAGTGGCGGAAGCTACGGCTATTGCTGCTGAAGAGCGTAAAGAATCCCGTGGTGCACATGCCCGTGATGACTTCCAAGATCGTGATGACGAAAACTGGTTGTGTCACTCGGTGTACTTCCCTGAGGACAAGCGTGTTGGTAAGCGTGCGGTTAACTTCGCACCGAAAACCATGGAAGCGTTTGAGCCGAAGATTCGCACCTACTAATCAGGGGAGAGCAGTATTATGTTGAAAGTAGAGATTTACCGTTACAATCCGGAAACGGATCAAGCTCCATACATGCAGACCTACGATGTCGATACCCAGGGTAAAGACTTGATGGTTTTGGATGTGTTGGAATTGCTGAAAGGGCAGGATGAGTCATTGGCTTATCGTCGCTCATGCCGTGAAGGTGTGTGTGGTTCAGATGGTATGAACATCAACGGCAAGAATGGTCTGGCTTGTGTGCGCGCTCTGTCTGAGTGTGTGACCAATAACAAACTGATTCTTCGTCCGTTGCCAGGACTGCCTGTGATTCGTGACCTGGTTATCGATATGAGCCAGTTCTACGCACAGTATGAGAAAATCGAGCCGTTCCTACAGAATGATACGCCACCGCCTGCTATTGAGCGTCTGCAGTCTCCTGAAGAGCGCGCTAAGCTGGATGGCCTGTACGAGTGTATTCTCTGTGCATGTTGTTCGACCAGTTGCCCATCTTTCTGGTGGAATCCGGATAAGTTCATCGGTCCTGCTGGTCTGTTGCAAGCTTACCGTTTCTTGGCTGATAGCCGTGATACGGCAACTGAGCACCGTTTGGCTGGCTTGGATGATCCGTTCAGCGTATTCCGCTGTCACGGTATCCAGAATTGTGTGTCGGTATGCCCGAAGGGTCTTAACCCTACGCGTGCCATCGGCCACATTCGTAATATGTTGATCCAAAGCGCTACGTAAGTAGCTCTTCAAGTATGTTCAGGCAGAAAACAGCTCCTGCGTTTTCTGCACTTCCCACGTCCGTGTGGGGTGGATGAACGCCCGCAGCGCCAAGGAAGGCAAGTGCGGAAAAATTTAGTGCAGAGACCTTACTGGCACGCCGTAGCAGTTTACTAAAAAGACTTGCGTGGCTTGTTGGTGCTATAGAACGAAGAAAGGGCAGACTGCTTATCGGTGGTCGTCTAGTTTGAGCGAAGCTCTATCCACAAGATGGGCTTTTATTATTAGTTAGCTATCGCTAGTGAATAGCAGGGGTATATCGGACGCCTGATAACATCGGGTTCCGAGCTAACTGAGTTAGTAATTGAGGTAGCCCAGAAAAGCTTCTTCTAGGACACCAGCACCACCTGATAACAGGTGAGTGTATGCTCTGGCATTGTTGTGTATTGGCCAGTGGGTGAGCTTAGTTTAAGTTCAGGGGTGACTCTTCTTGCTAGCGCAGTCGGCAATGCCCTGTTTAAGGTGGGCACAAATGCAAGAAAGCATCATGGAGCTACTTTGGAGTACTTCCCATATTTCTGGTGGGAATGCGGCCTATGTGGAAGATCTCTACGATACCTATTTACATGATCCAAATGCCGTTCCGGAAGAGTGGCGCAGCTATTTCGATCAGCTGCCTCGTGTAGATGGTGTTGTTACCCAAGATACTCCGCACTCAGCCATTCGAGAACATTTTGAGTTGCTGGGGCGAAACCGTGCGCGTCCATTGGCCGCCCCAGGTTCTGGCGGCGCCAATATCGAGCATGAACGCAAGCAGGTCAAAGTCGTTCAGTTAATCAGTTCTTATCGTTTTCGTGGCCATCAAAAGGCTGCGCTCGATCCGTTGGCGCTTATGGAACGTGAGCAGGTTCCTGATTTGGACCTGGCGTTTCACGGACTTACACCAGCCGATTTAGATACTGTTTTCCAAACAGGTAATACCTTTTTTGGGAAAGAAGAGGCGCCTCTTCGTGAAATCATTGAATCTTTAGAGCAGACCTATTGTGGTTCTATTGGTCCTGAGATCATGCATATCACCAACATTGCTGAGAGGCAATGGTTGCAGCAACGCCTTGAAAGTGTGCGTTCAAATCCTGCAAATGAGCCAGAGTTCCGCAAACGTATTCTTGAGCGTCTGACGGCGGCTGAAGGCATGGAGCGCCACCTAGATAGTAAGTATCCGGGAACAAAGCGCTTTGGTCTTGAGGGTGGTGAGAGTTTCATTCCGATGATGGATGGCCTCATTCGCCGAGCGGGTACGCATGGAGCAAAAGAAATTGTCTTGGGTATGGCTCACCGCGGTCGACTGAACACGCTGGTGAATATCCTTGGTAAAAACCCTGTTGATCTCTTTGAGGAGTTCGAAGGCAAGCGCACCATTGAAAGCTCGGGCGATGTGAAGTATCACCAGGGTTTCTCTTCTAATGTGATGACCCCGGGTGGTGAAGTTCACCTTGCTATGTCGTTCAACCCATCCCACCTTGAGATTGTAGCTCCTGTGGTTGAGGGGTCTGTGCGGGCACGCCAAGATCGACGCAACGATCCGCTGGGCGACATGGTTGTGCCTATCGTTGTGCACGGTGATGCTGCGTTCGCTGGTCAGGGTGTGGTGATGGAGACATTCCAGATGTCTCAGACTCGCGCATATAAGACTGGCGGCACCATGCACCTGGTGATTAACAATCAGGTTGGCTTTACCACCAACCGTCGTGATGATGCGCGCTCTACCGAATACTGTACTGATGTTGCCAAGATGATCGAAACACCGATCTTCCACGTCAATGCCGATGACCCTGAAGCCGTATTGTTTGTGACGTTGCTGGCAATGGACTACCGCTACGAGTTTAAGAGAGATGTGGTCATTGATTTGGTTTGTTATCGCCGCCGTGGCCATAACGAAACCGACGAGCCGTCGTCTACTCAGCCGCTTATGTACCAAGCGATTCGCAAGCAGAAGACCACCCGCACGCTTTATGCCGAGAAGTTGGTTGCCGAGGGTCTATTGACTCAGGCTGAGTCTGACAGCATGGCCAATGACTACCGCACAGCCCTGGATGAAGGTGAACATGTAGCCAGTGGTCTGGTGAGTGAGCCGGATAAATCGATGTTTGTCGATTGGGCACCGTACATCGGTCATGGTTGGCAGACGCCGGCGGACACTGGTTTTGAACTGAAGGCTCTTCAGGAATTGGCGACACAGCTGGCAACGGTTCCCGACGGTATTCAAGTGCAGCGTCAAGTCTCCAAGATTTACGAAGATCGCAAGAAAATGGCCGGTGGCGCATTGCCCATTAACTGGGGTATGGCGGAAACCTTGGCATACGGGACTATCCTCAAGCAGGGTACGCGTTTGCGCATCACGGGACAGGATGTTGGCCGAGGCACTTTCTCGCACCGTCACGCGGTGGTGCACAATCAGAAAGACGGCTCAACGTATGTGCCTTTGCTCAACATCGAAGAGGGGCAGCCGGTACTAGACCTCTTTGATTCGTTTTTGTCTGAAGAGGCTGTGCTGGCCTTTGAATACGGCTACGCGACCACCATGCCAAATGCGATGGTGATCTGGGAAGCGCAGTTTGGTGATTTCGCCAATGGTGCTCAGGTGGTTATTGATCAGTTCATTACCAGTGGTGAGCATAAGTGGGGACGCCTCTGTGGCCTGACAATGCTATTGCCGCATGGTTATGAAGGTCAGGGGCCTGAGCATTCCTCAGCCCGTTTGGAGCGTTACCTGCAGTTGTGTGCTGAGCACAATATTCAGGTTTGTATTCCTACCACGCCAGCTCAAATTTTCCACCTGCTACGCCGTCAGGCGGTGCGCCCAATGCGCCGTCCGTTGGTTGTTATGAGTCCGAAGTGGATTTTGCGTCACAAGTTGGCGACATCGTCCTTGGAAGAGTTGGCTAACGGCACTTTCCACAACGTTTTGGCCGACGACAGTGTGCCGCCTGAGAAGGTTAAGCGCATAGTTTTGTGCAGCGGTAAGGTCTACTACCACTTGCTTGAGGCTCGAATGGAGCGTGAGCAAGAGGATGTGGCGCTGATCCGCTTGGAGCAATTGTATCCTTTCCCAGAAGACGAACTGAAAGCGGCATTAGCACCATTCAGCAATGTGAAAGACGTGGTTTGGTGTCAAGAAGAGCCTATGAATCAAGGGGCGTGGTACAGCAGTCAGCATCATATGCGCCGTGTGCTTCATGAGCAAAACCCTGAGCTTTATTTGAGTTATGCAGGACGCGATGCGTCAGCTGCGCCGGCGGCGGGTTACATGTCGACTCATATTGAAGAGCAGAATCGTTTTATTAATGAAGCTCTGACAGTTGGTTAACCGATGATCAGGCCACGCCGTTAAAGCCGGCGTGGTGACCACAGATTACTAGCGTGATGCTAAAGGAATAATAAGAATGACTACTGAAATTAAAGCCCCAACGTTTCCAGAATCCGTTCAAGATGGCACCATCGCCACTTGGCATAAGCAACCAGGCGAGGCGATATCTCGTGACGACCTGATCGTTGATATTGAAACCGATAAAGTTGTGCTGGAGGTTGTAGCGCCCTCTGACGGCGTACTGATCGATATCGTTAAGGGTGAGGGCGAGACCATTTTGAGCAATGAAGTGATTGCTCATTTTGAAGCGGGTGCTGCCGTTGCTGCTGCGCCAGCCGCGGCTGTTGAAGACGCTGCACCGCAGGCATCGGGTGATGCGATTGCTAGCCCATCTGCTCGTAAGTTGGCGGAAGAGAAGGGTGTTGCTCTTAGCTCCGTTGTGGGTACAGGTAAAGATGGCCGAATTACTAAAGAAGATGTAATGGGTGCTCAGGCATCTGCGCCAGCTGCAGTGGTAGCCTCTGCGCCAGCCCCTGTTGCATCTGCCGCTCCTGCTGCAGTGCCAGCAGAGATTTTGGGCGCTCGTACGGAGAAGCGTGTACCAATGACGCGTATGCGCAAGCGCATTGCTGAGCGTTTGATGGAAACCACCACGGGCACGGCTATGTTGACCACCTTTAACGAGGTGGATATGGGTCCAATTATGGAGCTGCGTAAGAAGTACAAGGCGCAGTTTGAAAAATCCCACAACGGTACGCGTTTGGGCTTTATGGGCTTTTTTGTTAAAGCGGCGACTGAAGCACTGCGTCGTTTCCCTGCGGTTAACGCTTCAATTGATGGGAACGACGTGGTTTATCACGCATTTCAAGACATCAGTGTTGCAGTTTCTACGGATAGGGGCTTGGTTGTTCCGGTACTGCGCAGTACTGAAGACATGAGCTTGGCAACTGTTGAGAACACCATTCGCGATTTTGGTATGCGTGCGAAAGACGGCAAGCTGACCATGGACGAGATGACTGGTGGTACTTTTTCTATCACCAATGGCGGTACTTTCGGCTCGCTGATGTCCACGCCAATCCTGAATCCACCACAGACAGCTATTCTGGGTATGCATAAAATTCAGGATCGTCCAATGGCTGTTAATGGTCAGGTTGAGATTCGTCCAATGATGTACTTGGCGCTCTCTTATGATCACCGCTTGGTTGATGGCAAGGACGCTGTACAGTTTTTGGTGGCGATTAAAGATATGTTGGAAGACCCTGCGCGTATTTTGCTCGAACTGTAACACTTACAGAAATAGCAAAGACGAATTGATCTCGTCCCTATTAAATGTAGGGGCGTCCGGCTACTTAAGTTCTTGGGACAAAGTGAATGTCTGATAAATACGATGTGATTGTTATTGGTTCTGGCCCCGCAGGTTATGTTGCGGCTATTCGTGCTGCACAGCTGGGCTTGAAGACGGCCTGTGTTGAAAAATGGCGCGATGAAAACGGCAAGGGTGTGAATGGCGGGACTTGCTTGAATGTCGGCTGTATCCCATCTAAAGCGTTGCTTGATAGCTCTTATAAGTACCATGAAGCAAAGGATGGCCTTGCCATTCACGGTATCTCTGCTGATGGTGTGAGTATTGATGTGCCGTCAATGATTGAACGCAAAGCGAAAATCGTTAAGCAGTTGACCGGCGGTATTGCAGGTCTGTTTAAGGCCAACGGTGTCACCAGCCTGTTGGGTTCGGGAAAGCTGCTCGCTGGTCGAAAGGTAGAATATACGGACAATGATGGCGGTGTTCAGGTTCTGGATGCGGATAACGTTATCTTGGCCTCTGGCTCTGTGCCAGTTGATATCCCGGTTGCTCTGGTTGATGGGGATGTCATTGTTAATTCAACCGGCGCTTTGGAATTCAGTGAAACGCCTAAGCGTTTGGGTGTGATTGGTGCGGGTGTCATCGGCTTGGAGTTGGGCAGCGTATGGAACCGTTTGGGTTCTGACGTCGTTTGTCTTGAAGCGATGGACAGCTTCTTGGGCATGATGGATCAGCAGATTGCCAAAGAAACTAAGAAGATCCTGACCAAGCAGGGGCTGGATATTCGCCTTAGTTGCCGAGTGACGGGTACTGAAGTGAATGGTAAAGAGGTTGTTGTTACTTACACCGACAAAGACGGTGCTGAGCAAAAAGCCACTTTTGACAAGCTGATCGTATGTGTCGGTCGTCGTCCATATACAGAAGGTTTGTTGTCTGCAGACAGCGGTGTGAACCTCGATGAGCGCGGCTCTATTTATGTCAACGACCTGTGTTCAACGAATGCGCCGGGTGTTTGGGCGATTGGTGATGTGGTTCGCGGCCCAATGCTGGCCCATAAGGGCTCTGAAGAAGGCGTTATGGTTGCTGAGCGTATCGCCGGCCAGAAGCCTCTGGTAAACTACGACATCATTCCAAACGTGATTTATACCCACCCTGAAGTTGCTTCCGTAGGTCGCACTGAAGAGCAGGTAAAGGCCGATGGCGAACCGTATAACGTGGGTGTCTTCCCGTTTGCGGCCAGTGGTCGTGCCATGGCGGCTAACGAAACAGCCGGTATGGTAAAAATGATTGCGCACGCTGAGACAGATCGCGTACTGGGTTGCCACATTGTGGGACCTAGCGCCGCTGATCTGGTTCAGTCTGTTGCTATCGCGATGGAATTTGGTTCAAGTGCAGAAGATATCGGCATGACAGTGTTTGGTCACCCAACGCTGTCGGAAGCCGTTAAAGAAGCCGCATTGGCTGTGAATGGTCATGCCATTCACATTCAAAACAAACGCAAGCGTAAAAAATAAGAACTTGTGTCCCAGGCTGGCCAACCTTGTTGGTGGTCTGGTTCAGGCCTGATAGAGGGTACCCTTATATCAGCTATCAGGCTTGAAAATTAGAGTGGGTGCGTTGTGAGAGTATTGGACTTTCATACGCAAACGTTAAATTAGTGATTGATTCTACTTCGGGCTTTTATGCTCGCTGTGAGTTAACACGAAAACGGAAAATCAAAATGAACTTGCATGAGTATCAAGGCAAGCAGTTGTTTGCTGAATATGGTCTGCCTGTTTCTAAGGGTTACGCTTGCGATACCCCTGAAGAAGTAGCAGAAAAAGCAAAATTGATCGGTGGTGAAATGTGGGTTGTTAAGACCCAGGTTCACGCCGGTGGCCGCGGCAAAGCCGGTGGCGTTAAGCTGGTTAAGAGCCCTGAAGCGGCTGCAGAATTCGCAGCTAGCTGGTTCGGTAAGAACATCGTTACTTTCCAGACCGATGAAAAAGGCCAACCAGTTCATAAGATACTGGTTGAAGATTGCACCGACATCGCTGACGAGCTGTACCTAGGCGCTGTTGTTGATCGTGCTAGCCAGCGCATCGTTTTCATGGCGTCTACTGAAGGCGGCGTTGAAATTGAGACCGTTGCTCACGCAACACCTGAGAAAATTCTCAAGGTTGCCATTGATCCATTGGTTGGCGCTCAGCCATACCAGGGTCGCGAGCTGGCGTTCAAGCTGGGTCTGAATAAGAAGCAGGTTGGTCAATTCACCAAGATCTTCATGGGTCTGGCTCAGTTGTTCGTCGATAAAGACTTGGCTCTTATCGAAATTAACCCGCTGGTTATTAAAGAAGACGGTGATCTTCACTGTCTTGACGCCAAGCTGGGTGTTGACGGTAACTCTCTGTACCGTCAGAAAGAAATCGCTGCCATGAACGACCCTTCGCAAGAAGATGCTCGTGAAGCTGCGGCTGCCGCACACGACCTTAACTACGTAGCGCTGGATGGCAACATCGGCTGTATGGTTAACGGTGCTGGTCTGGCTATGGGAACTATGGACATCGTTGCTTTGCACGGTGGCAACCCTGCTAACTTCCTCGACGTTGGTGGCGGTGCAACTAAAGAACGTGTTGCTGAAGCATTCAAGCTGATTCTGTCTGACGAAAAAGTGAAGTGTGTTCTGGTTAACATCTTTGGCGGTATCGTACGTTGCGACATGATTGCTGAAGGCATCATCGGTGCAGTTAAAGAAGTTGGTGTAAGCGTTCCAGTTGTTGTTCGTCTGGAAGGTACTAACGCTGATCTGGGTAAAGAAGTTCTGAAGAAGTCTGGCCTAGACATCATCGCAGCAACAAGTCTGACCGATGCTGCTGAACAAGCAGTTAAGGCCGCGGGGTAATTATCAATGTCTGTATTAATTAATAAAGATACTAAAGTAATCTGTCAGGGTTTCACTGGCGGCCAGGGTACTTTCCACTCTGAGCAAGCGATTGCATACGGTACGAAAATGGTTGGTGGTGTTACTCCAGGCAAGGGCGGCACTGAGCACCTAGGTCTGCCAGTATTCAACACCGTTGCTGAAGCTGTTGAAGCAACAGGCGCTGATGCTTCTGTTATCTACGTTCCAGCTGCTTTCTGTAAGGATTCTATCCTTGAAGCGGCTAACGCTGGCATCAAACTGATCGTTACCATTACCGAGCACATTCCGGTTCTGGACATGCTTGAATGTAAAGTTAAGTGTGACGAGCTGGGCGTACGCCTGATCGGACCTAACTGTCCGGGTGTTATCACTCCGGGCGAATGTAAGATCGGCATCATGCCTGGTCACATTCACCTGCCAGGTAAAGTCGGCATCGTTTCTCGTTCAGGTACCCTGACGTATGAAGCGGTTAAGCAGACGACTGACTTCGGTTTCGGTCAGTCTACCTGTGTTGGTATTGGTGGCGATCCAATCCCAGGCACTAACTTCATCGACGTACTGGAAATGTTCCAGAACGATCCACAGACCGAAGCGATCGTAATGATCGGTGAGATCGGTGGTACTGCTGAAGAAGAAGCGGCTGCTTACATCAAAGCAAATGTGACCAAGCCTGTTGTGTCTTACATTGCTGGTGTTACTGCACCAGAAGGTAAGCGCATGGGTCACGCTGGCGCGATCATCTCTGGCGGTGCTGGTACTGCTGATGAGAAGTTTGCTGCCTTAGAAGACGCCGGTGTTAAAACCGTTCGTTCTTTGGCTCAGATCGGCGACGCTCTGAAAGAGATTACCGGTTGGTAAGATCTTTAGGTCGAGCTTGCTCGGCCTAAACTGTCCACTAGCGTAGCCCTTGGTTGCGACAGAGTCAGTGAGTGCTGCAGTCTCCTCGGTAATGATTTCGAATTCACCCTTGGATTGACGGATGGCTCAATACCTTTCTCACGGTGGACAGACATAAAAAAAGCGGCTTATGAGCCGCTTTTTTTATGTCTGTTGTTTGGTCTGGTGTGGTTACCAGTACCGACCGGTTATAATTTGAAACAATTGTTTGAGTAAGGAAGGGCAATGGCCATAGCTTTAGATGACTTTCGTAAACTGTGTGAGGTATTGGTCAGGGGGAATGCCAATGATCACTTTCATGCATTGGGTCTTTCTGTTGAGTATGTTCGTCATGGAGGGGTGATTTTTAAGCTGCGCTACCACCGAGAGCTTGTCGGTAACCCAGACTTGGGTATCGTGCATGGCGGTGCGATTACGGCCCTTTTGGATTCTGCGTGCGGCTTTGCCGCTGGCTCTACGCTTGACGAATTAGGGTTTACCCCAACGATTGATTTGCGAATTGATTACGTACGTTCCGCTGAGCCCAACAAGGATATTTTCGCTGAGGCGGAAGTGTACAGGGCAACCCCTAATATTATCTTCACCCGTGGTGTTGCTTACCAGGAGGATAAGAGCAAGCCTATTGCTTACGCAGTTGGAAATTTCATGCGTTTAGAGGAGGGTTCTTTCGGTAATTTCCGAGACAATGTAATAGAGCATCATGCCGCTTTAACGCCCGAGATGGCGGTGTACACGCCTTCTTCTGAGGCGGATTATATTGCTCCGGAAGTGTCCATTACTGAGGTGGCTCACAGCGCTAGGGCGACTGGTAATCCTCAGCAGGTACTTGAGGCGATCCCTTATGCAACTCTGCTTGGGGTTAATGTACAGGCTGTTGACGGCAGCCTGTTGTTTCATTTGCCGCCGAAACGGACCAACATTGGAAACCCCGTTTTACCCGCGTTGCACGGTGGGGCCCTAGGCGGTTTTATGGAGATGAGTGCAATTGTGCACCTTGTGATGGAGATGGGCGAGATACGCTTACCAAAAGTTATCGATTTCAGTATCGACTATCTCCGGGCGGGCCTCTACAAAGACACCTACGCCAAGTGTGAGATCATACGTTTTGGGGGCAAGGTGGTGAACATAGACATAACCGCTTGGCAGGCCGATGAGGCTAAACCGATTGCCCGCGCCCGAGGTCAATTTTTGGTTGCCTAGTATTCCTAGGCGTTAGGGCTCCGCGCGCTAAATTGAGCCCCAATTACGCTGCCGGGGCTTTGCCCCTTTCCGCACTAAATCATCTCGCCCTCTTGAAATCCATTTTTACATCCCAATCTCTGAGTCATTACCGAGCCGTTAATGGCGGCTCTGGATGCCATAAATAAGTTAACGACAGTCACTAGGAGAGAGCGCCATGAGCGTGGATGCAAAGAAGGAAACACGTGGTTTTCAAACAGAAGCGAAGCAGTTACTGCATTTGATGATCCACTCGCTGTATTCGAACAAAGAGATTTTCCTACGTGAGTTGGTCTCTAACGCATCCGATGCCGCTGACAAATTACGTTTTGAAGCCCTGTCTAACGATGGTCTCTACGAGGGCGATTCTGATCTGAAGATTCGCATCGAGTTCGACACTGAGGCGAAAACACTGACCATTACCGATAACGGTATTGGTATGACACGCGATGATGTGGTCGATCACTTGGGTACCATTGCCAAGTCAGGTACCTCTGAGTTTATGGGTAACCTGTCCGGTGATGACAAGAAAGATTCACAGCTGATTGGTCAGTTTGGTGTGGGCTTCTATTCCGCGTTTATTGTTGCCGACCGTGTTGAAGTCTTTACTCGTCGCGCGGGTGTTGATGCCGCTGCAGGTGTGCATTGGGACTGTAACGGCGAGGCTGAATTTACCGTTGAAACGGTTGAGAAAGCCGCGCGTGGTACGAAGGTCGTTCTGCACTTAAAAGCCAGTGAGACCGATTTTGCCGATGGCTACCGTCTGCGCTCTGTCATCAAGAAATACTCTGATCACATTGCCATTCCAGTTGTGATGGCGAGCCAGCCAATGCCAGCAGCGGAAGGTGAGGAGGCCGAAGAACCGAAAGATGAAGTGATCAACAGCGCTACAGCCCTGTGGACACGCTCACGTTCAGAAGTTTCTGAGGAAGAGTACAAAGAATTCTATAAACATATTTCTCACGATTACGCCGAGCCGGCTAATTGGAGTCATAACCGTGTTGAGGGCAAGCTCGATTACACCAGCCTGTTGTATGTGCCAGCCAAAGCGCCTTACGACATGTACAACCGTGAAGCCGCACGCGGCCTTAAATTGTATGTACAGCGTACCTTCATCATGGATGACGCCGAGCAGTTCTTGCCGCTCTACTTACGCTTTATTAAAGGTGTGGTGGACTCTAATGATCTGTCACTGAACGTTTCCCGTGAAATTCTGCAAAAAGACCCCGCCATTGATGCTATGCGTGCCGCGTTAACCAAACGTGTTTTAGATATGCTCAGTAAGATGGCCAAGAAGCAGCCTGAAGAGTACGCCAAATTGTGGAATGAGTTTGGTGAGGTTTTGAAAGAAGGCCCCGCTGAAGACCATACAAACAAAGAGAAGGTTGCCGCCTTGCTGCGTTTTGCGACGACGCATAACGATAAACCAGAGCAAGACCAATCACTTGATGCTTACATCGAGCGTATGCAGGAAGGCCAGGACAAAATTTACTATGTGGCGGCGGAAAATTTTAATACTGCCAAGAATAGCCCGCACCTAGAAGCGCTGCGTAAAAAGAATATTGAAGTACTGTTGTTGTCTGACCGTGTCGATGAGTGGTTGATGGGGCACTTGGCTGAATACAGCGACAAGAAGTTACAGGATGTTGGCAAGGGTCAGCTGGATCTTGGTGAGCTGGACACAGAGGAAGATAAGAAGGTACAAGAGGAGTCAGTCAAGCAGCACGAAGATTTGACCAAGCGTGTTCAGAGTGCACTGGCTGAACGTGTTGATGCGGTTCGCGTGACCAATCGTTTGACGGAATCACCGGCGTGTTTGGTGGTGGCTGAAGATGACATGGGTGCACAGATGCGCCGTATCTTAGAGCAGGCTGGTCAGGCGTTACCTGAGAGCAAGCCAACGTTTGAGCTGAATCCAGAGCATCCGCTGGTGCAAAAGTTGGATCAAGAGTCAGATGAAGACCGCTTTACCGATTTGACTCATATTCTTTTTGATCAGGCGCACTTAGCCGAAGGTGGTCAGCTGGAGGATCCGGCAGCTTATGTGAGTAAACTCAACAAGTTGTTGCTGGAGTTGAGTAACTGATATAAACATCATTAATACACGGGTTTGGAGCTACTGCTGGGTTGATTTCGTAATTTAACCTTGGCGGGTAAATACTTCTAGCCCATTGAGCCTGCAGTTAATTCGTTTACTGCGGGCTTTTTGCTTATTGGGCTTTGCTAAGTTCCGCCTAGCTTTACTATAATTAACGATACGCAGCCTGACGACAGGCCACATACCTATAACGATAAAGAAGTATATGTCTGAACCAATGAAAGAATTGACCATAGCGGTACTGGGTGGTGGTAGCTTTGGTACCGCCATTGCCAACATTATTGCTTTGAATGGACACTCAACCTTTTTATGGATGCGTGACGCTGAGCGGGCTAAGCGCAGCCAGAATGAGCGTGAGAACCACGAATACTTACCAGGCTATAAACTCAGTGATAATCTCGTGATTACGGCGGACCTTGATCAGGCTGTGGCGCAAAGTGATGTGGTCTTTATCTCTGTGCCAAGTAAGTCTTTCCGTGAGGTGACCCGCAAGGCGGCGCAATACCTCCAAGCTAATGTCATTGTCATCAGTACAACCAAGGGCATTGAACCCGGTGGGTTTACCTTGATGGGTGAAGTTCTAGAGCAAGAGCTTGATGATGTGCGCATAGGTGTGGTCAGTGGACCCAATTTTGCGAAAGAAATTGTACAGCAGCAGCAAACAGGGTCGGTGATCGCCAGCAGTGACCCTGGTGTCGTGAAGTGCTTACAGCAGGTGCTTTGTTCGTCGAGCTTCCGTCTTTACTCCAATGACGATCGTTACGGTGTTGAGCTGGCCGGAGCGCTGAAAAATATATATGCAATTGTTTGTGGTTTTGCCGATGCCTTAGGCTCGGGTAAAAACACTCAGGCCATGCTTTTAACGCGTAGTTTGGCTGAGATGGGGCGCTTTGCTCAAGAATTAGGCGCTAACCCCATGACATTTTTGGGGCTTGCTGGTGTTGGGGATTTAATCCTCACCTGTACGTCGGATTTAAGCCGTAATTTTCGTGTTGGCCAGGCAATCGGTCGAGGTAAAAGCCTGGAGGAGGCGGTAGCCGCGCTAGGGCAGGTAGCGGAAGGGGTCAATACTGTGCGTACGGTTAAACAAAAAGCGGATGAGCTGGGTGTTTATATGCCGTTGCTCACTGGTCTTTATGGTGTATTGTTTGAGCAGAGTGAATTAACGGCCGTCATTGAGGGTTTGATGATGGGTGAGCAAAATACCGATGTTGAATATTCAGGGAAATCATAATGGATGAGCAAATAAAGTCGAACGTTGTATCAAGCAAGCACTGGTTGCGCTTGGTGTTTATGTTGATATTCGCGGTGTTGTTGCAGGTGGCGGGTGTTGTTATGTGGGTCTTGGTTAGTTTGCAGTTCGTATTTTCGCTGGTGACCGGTAGCGATAACCAGCAGCTGCGTAAATTGGGTCATTCTGTCTCGCAGTTTGTCTATCAGACGCTGCAGTTTCTTACCTACAACAGTGAAGAAAAGCCCTTTCCTTTTTCTGACTGGCCTAGTGATGATCAGGGCTGATGGGGGTTTGAAAAGGCGCCAGAGGCGCCTTTTTTTTAGGTGCTTACCGCTTAATAGCTCATGCACGTGGAGGGACCATGCCGTTATTTATATTACGCCACGGTGAGGCGCACAGCTTTGCCGCAACCGATGCCGAGAGGGCGCTCACGGAGCTCGGTCGGGAGCAAGTGGAGCAAACACTGCTGGCATCACTCAGTGATATGGCTGATGTTGATTGTATTTACGCCAGTCCTTATGTGCGGGCACAGCAAACCGCCGAAATAGCGTCTCGCTTATTACGCCTACCCATTATCACCTGTGATCAGTTGGTCCCCGACAGCCCGCGTTCAGACTTGGTGCGCCTGATCGAGTCGTTGCAGCATGACCTATTAGATGATGGTGTTAAGGTGACGCCGCTGTTGGTTTCTCATCAGCCTTTGGTTGGTGGTTTTGTCGACTGGCTCTGTGGACTTGAATATGGGCGTCATGTAATGGGGACCAGCGCCTTGGCTGGGCTAGACGTAGATGTTATCGCGGGTGGCTGTGGTTCTTTGAACTTTATGCGTCAACCATAAACTTTATTGATATGGGTTGTACGCAACTCTGTGAGTGTAGAGGTGTTTTTGTCGAAGCAATCTGTAGGGGAGTTACCGGGCGGAAGTGAGTTGAGTTCGGCAACACAGCTCAGTTTTACTGTGCAAGGCCGTATATTTAAAGCCCAACAGTGGGGAGATCCAAGTGGCAAGCCCGTGTTAGCGTTGCACGGTTGGCTGGACAATAGTGCAAGCTTTTATCGCTTGGGGCCCTTACTCAAAGGGGTGAATCTTATTGCCGTCGACATGGCGGGACATGGGTTTAGTGATCACCGTCTTGGTGTGAGGCCCTATAATATTTGGGAGGATGTCAGCGAAATCATGGCTCTGGCTGATGAGCTTGATTGGCAACGTTTTAGCTTGCTGGGCCACTCGCGCGGAGCCATTATCAGCGCGCTGATTGCGGGTACTTTTCCTGAACGTATTGAGTACTTGGCTTTGCTGGAAGGCATTTGGCCTGCCTCTGCGCAAGCTGAGCAGGCGCCAGAGCAGTTGGCTCAGTCCATTTTGGACGCTCAGAAGACGAAACGCTTAAGGGTGTTGTCTGACTTGTCGACCATGATTGGTGCGCGTTTAAAGGGGGTGTGGCCCCTGTCTGAAGCATCCGCTACCGCTTTGACCGAGCGTGGCGTACGTGAGGTCGAGGGCGGTTACTGTTGGAGCACCGATGGCCAGTTGATGAACGCTTCAGCGGTTAAATTAACGGATGCTCATTTTGACGCTTTCACTCAGCGCTTAAGCATGCCCGTGAAATTACTGCTGGCAGAGGAGGGTTTGTTGAAAAATGCGGCTGGCTTTATGGATAAGCTATCTCACTACCCATTTATTGATGTTCATTGTACGCCGGGTACCCATCATTGGCACATGGAGCAGCAGGCGCCTTTGTTGGCTGGGTTGCTTAATGATTTTTTCCAGTTGGAGGCTGAACCACTTAATGAGTAATTCAATCGTTCGAACTTTATGCAGTATCTCAGCGGCTATATTGCTGGTCGCATCGGTCAGTAGCTCTGCGCAAGATGCTTCGCCCACACTGCGTGATTACCAATACGCCCATGAGCTGTACAGCGCGTCGTTGCTGGACGATGACTACCGTTTGGTGTTGGGGGCTATGGAGAAAGTGAACAGCCAGTGGCGGCCTGAAAAAGAACAGCGCTTGGCGGGACAATTACAGCGACGAACCTTGTTGCTGAACGAGGGGCGAACGGCGGCTGATGGGTATGATTTTTATCGGCAACAGTTATTGGCGCTGGGTGCCCGCGAGCTTTTTCGCTGTGAAGCGCGCAGGTGTGGCAGTAGTAATAGTTGGGCCAACACTGTTTTTCAAATTAAGCAGCTTTACGGTCTTGAGCAAACGCAGTTGTACAGCGCATTTGAGTGGCAGGGCGAGGCCGGAGTGACCCGCTATCTGGCCATTTATGCGGTGACCCGTGGTAATAAACGCAATTTTTTACAGCTTGATAGTCTCTCCAGTCCTAAACGAGAGATGATAGTGTCATCGGTTGATATCATGGCGCAAGCGTTGCGCGAAGGGCGTTCGGTGATGCTGCCTACTGCTGATTTACGCAACGGTGTATTGGTTGTGGAGGATGAATACCTAGCCGGGCTTCTTGCGTTGATACAGCAGTACCCCCGCTGGCATTTTAATGTGGTGGGACATGATGCTGTTTCAGTTTCGACGGCAAGCCAACTTGAAGTATCAAAAGACCTAGCGCAGCAGTTGATTGATAGGCTGTTGGTGTTAGGGGCGCAGTCGACACATTTATCCGCATTTGGGGTGGGGAATTTAGCGCCCCGTGTGCAGTTTAATATGGCGAAAAAAAGTTATCGTTTGGAACTGGTGAAAGCAAACACTAAAGAGCGGTGACCGGCTCTGTATGGCAGCGTAGGTCAGTGGTGTGTCAGGGGTTATACACACGCAATAAAAAAGGAAGCACCGGCTTCCTTTTTTATTGCGTGTTGCCCAGTACTCGAGGGCTTATGCGATAAGCGCGAGGAACTCACTGCGGGTGGCTTGATTCTCTCGAAAGTTACCTAGCATTGACGATGTTTTCATGGAAGAGTTTTGCTTCTCTACGCCGCGCATCATCATACACATGTGTTTGGCTTCAATAATAACGCCCACGCCTGCTGCGCCGGTGACGTCGCGAACTGTCTCAGCGATTTGAACGGTAAGCTGTTCTTGAATTTGTAGGCGGCGTGCATACATATCAACAATGCGGGCAATTTTGGACAGCCCAAGGACCTTGCCGGTAGGAATGTAGGCCACGTGCGCTTTACCGATAAAGGGCAGCATATGGTGCTCACACATTGAATAGAGCTCGATGTCTTTAATAATAATCATCTCGCTGGAATCGGACGGAAAGAGGGCGTCGTTCACGACTTCATCGATGTTTTGCTCGTAGCCACGTGTTAAAAACTGCATGGCTTTGGCTGCGCGTGCGGGGGTGTCGACAAGGCCTGGACGGGTAATGTCTTCGCCAATGGCTTTCAGAATTTCAGTGTACTGTTGCTTCATCTGGATATGTCCTAATCGTGTGGCTTACTCTATGCCTGTCGCGTCCACTCCATGTAGGTCATCGATACAAAATCGGATGTTTCTACTCGGTGTTCGGTCTGCCTGCAGGGGGCCGTAACATTACGTTAAGGACCGGTTTAGGTAAAGTTATTTTTCCCCGTTTTTTAGGGTTCCAATCATCTTAAGCCTTAGTCTCAGTAGGGTCTTGTCGCAGGTGTGAAGTTCCTTTTAGAGTGATTGTTGTATAGAAAGCACTGGAGATTTTCACCTTAGGCGTTAACATGGCGGCCTTTGCCAAAATTACAGGTAAGTGACGACAATATGCTGGAAATGAGTTGGGGCTTTGCAGTGCTGTTGTTGTCCACAGGTGTGATTGCTGGGGTGATTAATACTCTGGCCGGAGGCGGTTCAAATTTAACCTTGCCTGCGTTGATGGTGATGGGCATGCCGCCCGAAGTCGCCAACGCGACCAATCGCATCGGTGTGTTTGCACAGAGTGTGGTAGGTGCTAAGGCATTTGATCAGCACGATATGCTGGAGCGAAGCGATCTTTGGCCCATTCTTTGGCCGACATTGATCGGTGCTGCCCTGGGCGGCGGATTCGCGTCCTACATGCCCAGTGGGCTGCTGAAACCACTCTTGCTGGGGACAATGCTTTGCATGGCGGTGGTTATTTTACTTAAGCCCAGTGTCGTATCTCCGCCTATCGGTGTGAAACCCTACACAGTGGCTGAGCGTCCCAGTGCTTGGTGGGTGTTGTTGGCTGCCGGTTTCTATGGCGGTTTTGTGCAGGCCGGTGTCGGCTTTATTTTGATTGCCGCGCTTGCCGGTAGCCTACGTTATGATCTGGTTCGGGCCAATGCACTTAAAATGTTATGTACTGGGTTCTTTACACTGGTGGCCTTAGGGATTTTTATTGCGCGCGATCAAGTGGAGTGGATCCCCGGCCTTGTGTTGGCGTTGGGCACCATGGCCGGTGCACGTTTGGGTGTTGGTTTTGCTCTAACCGTGAGTCAGAAAACGCTGAAATGGTTCCTTTTACTGATGACGATTGTTGCCAGTGGCGCAGCATTTTATTGGTAGTGGCGACCGTAAGTGTTGTTCCGAGACAAGCAACTTAGGTAGCAGGGGTTGAGGCTACGCCCTCTTCGTTTTTATAACGATATACGCGACGCGGGTGTGTCGATAAAATACACATTATATAGATACAAGGGGCTGAAATGACGGCTGATCAAAACACATTGGTTGAAGACCTCATTACAATACGCGACTACCTGCGTTGGGCTACAAGTCGCTTTAATGCGGCGCAAATATTTCTCGGCCATGGTACTGATAATAGTTGGGACGAGGCGGTTCAGTTGGTGATGCACTCTCTGCATTTACCTTGGGACTCCTCGCCAGATCTGCTCAACAGCCGTTTGACTATGGTCGAACGCAAAGCCGTTGTCGAGGCGGTTGAACGTCGAGTGAATGAACGAGTGCCCGCCGCCTATATTACTGGGCGTGCATGGTTTGCGGGTTTGGAGTTCGAAGTGGATGAGCGTGTGTTGGTGCCGCGCTCGCCGTTAGCAGAGACCATTGCGCAAGAGTTTCAGCCTTGGTTAGGTGTATACCCTGAGCGTATCCTTGACCTTTGTACCGGCAGTGGTTGCATTGGTATTGCCTGCGCACAGGCTTTTTCTGAGAGCGAGGTGGTGCTAAGTGATATCTCCGCCGATGCCTTGGTGGTGGCCAATAACAATATAAAACGCCATCAGCTTGGGGATCAGGTCAGCGCTGTTGAGTCGGACTTGTTTGGGGGGCTAGCGGGGCAGGTGTTTGACTTGATTGTCAGTAATCCGCCCTATGTGAACGCGGAAGACGTGGCGGCTATGCCCGCCGAGTACCAGGCTGAACCCGAGATAGCGTTGGGGAGTGGAGACGATGGTCTGGACTTCACTCGTCGCTTGCTGCGAGAGGCCCCGCAGCATTTGAGTGAGCAAGGGTTGCTGGTGGTCGAGGTAGGTAACAGCTGGCCCGCTTTGGAGGCGGCTTTTCCAAAGGTTTCATTTATGTGGCTTGAGTTTGAGATGGGCGGTCACGGGGTGTTTATGCTGACCGGTGAGCAGTTGCGTCAGCATCAAGCAGACTTTGTGTAAAGCACGTATAATCGCCGCTTCAATGCGCTTGGTTATGTCTGAGCGCAACGGGCGGATCGATAGAGCCTGAGTGTTCATTTAAGAGAATTAGAGAAACGTATGTCCGGTAATAGCTTTGGTAAGTTGTTCACTGTCACCACCTTTGGTGAGAGTCATGGTTTGGCCCTCGGTTGTATCGTCGACGGCTGTCCTCCAGGTCTGGCCTTGTGCGAAGAAGATCTGCAGCTTGACCTTGATCGTCGCAAGCCGGGGACGTCGCGTTTTACAACGCAGCGGCGCGAGGCTGATCAAGTCAAAATTCTGTCAGGCGTGTTCGAGGGAAAAACAACCGGTACGCCAATAGGTCTGTTGATAGAAAATACCGATCAGCGTTCTAAAGACTATTCGAATATTAAAGACCAGTATCGTCCTGCACACGCCGATTACACCTATATGCAAAAGTACGGTGTGCGTGATTATCGTGGCGGTGGTCGATCTTCCGCCCGTGAAACCGCGATGCGTGTTGCCGCAGGCGCGATTGCTAAGAAATACCTGCAAAGTGAATTTGGTATCGTTGTACGTGGTTATCTCTCTCAGCTAGGACCGATAAAAATTGATCAGGTCGATTGGGCCGAGATTCATAACAACCCATTTTTCTGTCCAGACGTGAATAAAGTCGCTGAGATGGAAGAGTACATGAAGCAGTTAAATAAAGAGGGCAACTCGATCGGCGCTAAGATCACCGTCACAGCTACGGGTATGATACCCGGCTTGGGTGAGCCTGTTTTTGATCGTCTTGATGCCGACCTAGCCCACGCGCTGATGAGTATTAATGCGGTTAAGGGTGTAGAGATAGGCGCTGGCTTTGCATGCGTTGAGCAGAAAGGCACGGAGCACCGTGATGAAATCTCACCGGAAGGCTTTTTGTCTAATCAGGCCGGCGGTATTTTGGGCGGAATCTCGACCGGCCAGGACTTGTTGGCGCACATAGCGTTGAAGCCAACGTCTAGTTTGCACCTGCCAGGGCGCAGTGTGAATCAGCAGGGTGAGCCTATTGAGATTGTAACAAAGGGCCGCCACGACCCTTGCGTTGGTATTCGTGCCACACCGATCGCTGAAGCGATGATGGCAATGGTATTGATGGATCAGCTGCTGCGTAACCGTGGGCAGAATGGCGGTGTTGAACATGGCTTGCCTGTTATCCCGTCCGTAGCTGGCGAATAATTTATGTGAACGGGCGATTCACCTTCGTGGGTCGTCGCTATGTTGCGCTGCTATTTGATGGGCGTGTGATTCTCCCAATGAGTACTTTGTGATGAATCAGAACGCAATCCCCTATTGGCGTTTGTCCGGCTTTTATTTTTTCTATTTTGCTTTGGCCGGCACATTAATGCCGTTTTTTGGCCTCTATCTCCAGTCGCTCTCTTTTTCCCCTCAGCAGATAGGTACGCTCAGTGCGATTTTAATGGCCACGAAGATCGTAGCTCCGAATATTTGGGGCTGGCTCAGCGATAAAACTGGGCGGCGTTTGTCAATTATTCGCTGGGGGTGTTTTCTCGCTGCGCTTTTCTTTTTGATTTTACTATGGCGTCAAAGCTTTGCTTGGCTGGCTTTTGCTATCTTCTGTTACAGTTTTTTCTGGAATGCCGTGCTGGCTCAGTTTGAAGTGGTCACGCTGGGTTACCTAACCCAGCGGCCGCACGCTTATAGTCGTATTCGATTATGGGGCTCGGTTGGTTTTGTAATGGCCGTGATGGGGTTTGGGGCGTTATTCGATGTCTTTTCTATTGCTTACTTACCTTGGTTAGCGCTGTTTTTGTTGTTACTGATTTGGTTTAGTTCCCTGTCCCTGCGTGAAGAAAAAGTCATTGCTCGAGAGGTTAAGCAAGGACAGTTCTTGAAGCAGTTACAACAACGCCCTGTGCTGTTCTTCTTGTTATGCAGCTTTTTGCTGCAGCTCAGTCATGGTACTTACTATACCTTTTACAGTGTCTATCTAGAGGCGCTTGGCTACAGTCGTACCGTTATTGGTGCGCTTTGGGCGTTGGGGGTTGTGGCTGAAATCGGTGTTTTTCTAGTGATGCATCAGTGGATGCAACGTGCTGGGCTGCGCGCTATTTTATTAATCACGTTGGCCTTGACGTGCTTGCGCTGGAGTTTTATTGCGCTTTTTTCTGATGTGCTTGTGATGTTGTTGTTTGCCCAGCTTTTGCATGCATTTTCATTCGGTAGCGCCCATGCGGTTGCCATCGAATTTATACGTCGCTACTTTCAGGGTGGTACTCAGGGCCAGGGGCAAGCGTTATACAGTGCCGTTGGCTTTGGTGCCGGTGGTGCGGTGGGGGCTTTGTTGAGTGGTTGGTTGTGGCCGATCAATCCGTTGTTTGCTTTTTTGCTGAGTGGTTTAAGCGCGCTACTGGCTATGTTATGTGTCTGGTTTGGATTAGAAAAGACCGAAGCTCGCGATTCAAGGGGCGTGTAGGGGTTTGTGTTTCTTTTGTTAAGGGGTTATGTTGGTTTAAGCGGCTATTTTTTTAGGCGTTACGGATGGGCTTAAGTTAAGTGCTTTAAATTAAGTGGCTTAAGTGTTCCAGTATTGAGTTGTTCAATGTTCGAGTAGTTCACACCCCAATAATAAAAAGGAGGTGGCGGGATGAAAGGCGTTAGTTTCCTGTCTTGTTTGGCACGGTCGTTCAGGCTTTATCAAAAGTTACTCCCTCAGTTACTTGTTTTTTTGTGTACCTCTTTTTTGTCTGCGGTTGTCGCTTCTGGTGATGTTTGTCAGGCGATTAATTGTGACTGTACCAGTTTGCTGGTCGTAGACCAGCGGGACAGTTGCTCACAGCGACAGGTGGTCTTGGTTAAGGCCTGTCGGACTAGTGGTGCGGTGCAGGGGTTTTGTCAGCAAGCGGGTTTACAGGCTTCGCCGGTGGCGCTGAGCTTACCTGTTCAGGCGCGAAAAGCGCTGGTTGCGGTGGCACTGACAATGGACGAGCTAAGAACTCAAAGTCGGATGTTGCACTGGTCTGTTAATGAGGATCATAGTGCTTCGAAAGCCTTACAAAATAATAATAACTTTCGTGGTGCACTGGCTTTACGTAAGCGTGAAAATGTCTCACGCAAAAAGTTACAAGCGTTGCAATATCGTTTGGCTGAGATGTTGACGGTGAGTGATGACGCGACGGACGCTAAGCAATTGTTTGAAAATTTATACCCTTTACACGAGGCGGCGGCGCTGGACAGCTACCGTTCAGGGGCTGAATTGTGGGTACTTCCGGAGGAGGCTGGGCGTGAGTTAACGGCTAAAGAGCAAAAACTCCAGCAGATTTTAGCTCAACGCTTGTTGCGCAACGCAGGTGATTCGATGGAGTTGGCCGCTGATGCTGCGTTTCAGGCCGGTCATCATGAAGAAGCGTTGCAAGCTTGGCGCTTGGCCGCTCGTTATACTCAAGAGTTGGTGGGCTGGAAGCAGTCGGTGGGGGCAAAGGATTCACACGTGCGCTTTTATGAGGCGCGTGCAGCAGCGCGATTGCAGCGGGCAACGTTATTGGCGGCTATGGAGTCAGCGGCAATCGCCTACTGAATTAATACTCTTATTATTAATGGATTATGTGGGCGTGCCTGACCGCCTTGTGGCCAGTCTGGATGACCTACCTCTAGGTGAGCTGCCGTAAGATTTGTACGGTGTGAATCGTGCGTGGGTCACTCTGTGCAGTGCGCTTTGTGGGCTGCGTTACGTTTGGTCCGTTTTGCTGCTGGTGTCCACGCTCCCTGCATTTTCGCAGGCCTGTAAAAAAGTATTAGCCGCATTACTTAATGTGCGCCCTCGATGGTAAATGCAGCCCAGTGTGCGGCTCGCCTGTAGCGATGCTACGTGAATGCTATGCAGTTGTTGATCGACCATTGTATTGGGTAAAATACTCCAGCCAAGGCCGATAGAAACCATCATTTTAATGGTTTCTAGGTAGTTAGTCGCCATAGATAGATTCAGTTTGAGTTGCTTCTGGGCAAAGAGTTTTTGGATCAATTGACCTGTGTAGGTATTCAGGTCAGGGAGGATGGCGGGCAGGCTGGCGAGCTCCTCGACATTGATGCTGACCCTGTTAGCCAATAAATGCTGGGGCGACACGACAACACTGAGTGGATCCTGCCAGAGAGGGATGGCCTCTATATAAGTTGGTTGGCTAGGCGCCATAGTGACCACAGCCAACTCCGCATCACCGCGATGAATTGCATCGTAAGCCTGTTCCGAATCCATAAAACCAAGCTCTAGCTCCACTTCTGGGAAGTCTTCGGTAAAGCGTCTTAAAATAATGGGCAGGTGGTGTAGGCCGATGTGATGGCTGGTCGCCAGTCGCAGTTTACCGCTCACGCTGCCCGATAGGTTATGGATAGCTTGCTGGGTATCGCGTACCGACTGCAGTATATGTTGCGCGCGTGGCAATAGGGCTCGACCACCTTCAGTCAGGCGTATTGTGCGGCCAATTCGATCGAATAGGCGGCAGCCTAAATGGGATTCCAGTGTGGCGATACGCTTACTGACGGCGGGCTGCGTGAGGTGCAGCTGCTCCGCGGCGAGAGAAAATGAGGCGTGGTCGGCTACGGCGAGGAAGGCTTTTAAGTTTTGGGTGTCCATGTGCCCATAGTCATCTATTCCTTTGTGGAATTCAAACTATAATAAAGATGAATTTGTGTTATCTGTCATCAGGTTTTAAAATCACTCCAATGAAGATACTTGGATCAGGCGGTGTCCGCCTTGTTCTGTTTGTGAAACTGATTATCGCTGCGAGCCGTGGTGAGAAACTTGAATGATGCATCGTGTTTGACGGTGTTGCTGTTTCCTCTCATCACGGCCTTGGTGTTCTGATCTTTAAACCTATGTGAGGTTCCGATGGCTGCAAGAACGCTCTATGACAAACTCTGGGATGCTCATCTCGTAAAACAGCGAGATGATGGATCTGCCCTGATATATATTGATCGTCATGTGATTCATGAGGTGACATCGCCTCAGGCATTTGACGGTCTTCGCCTGGCTAATCGTAAGCCGTGGCGTGTCGACAGTGTCGTGGCAACCCCGGATCACAACGTACCGACTACCAGTGCTGAGCGCGCTTCGGGTGTTGCGGGTATTGAAGACCCTGTTTCCAGAATTCAAGTGCAGACTCTCGATGACAACTGTGATGAATTTGGCATTGTTGAATTCAAGATCAACGATCGCCGTCAGGGCATCGTCCACGTCGTAGGCCCTGAAACGGGCGCTTGTCTACCGGGTATGACCGTTGTATGTGGTGACTCTCACACCTCCACCAATGGTGCATTGGGCGCACTTGCGCATGGTATTGGCACCAGTGAGGTTGAGCATGTTCTGGCCACCCAGTGTTTGGTCGCCAAAAAAATGGGTAATCTGTTGATCAAAGTGGATGGTCAGCTGGGCGCTGGAGTTACACCAAAGGATGTGGTGTTACATATCTGCGGTGTGATTGGCACGGCGGGTGGTACTGGCTACGCGATGGAATTTGGTGGTCAGGTATTCCGCGAGATGAGCATGGAAGGCCGCTTGACGGTTTGTAACATGTCGATCGAAGCGGGTGCGCGCGCCGGTATGGTGGCGGTCGATCAGATCACCTTGGATTATGTCAAGGGCAGGACTTATTCACCGCAAGGTGCTGAGTGGGACATGGCGGTTGAAAACTGGTCAGACCTGCACAGTGATACCGATGCGATATTCGATAAGGTCGTTGAAATCGACGGTGCCGAGATCAAGCCGCAGGTTAGCTGGGGCACATCGCCAGAGATGGTCTTACCTGTCAACGCCACTGTGCCGAATCCCGCCGATGAATCTGACCCCGTCAAGCGTGAAGGTATTGAACGAGCGCTGGTATACATGGGTCTGACCGCCGGTCAGAAAATTACCGATATTAAAGTTGATCGCGTGTTTGTGGGTTCTTGCACCAACTCGCGCATCGAAGACCTGCGCGCAGCGGCTGATGTGGTGAAGGGCAAAACGGTTGCCGCGAGCGTTAAGCAGGCGTTGATCGTACCGGGGTCCGGTGAGGTTAAATTGCAGGCTGAAGCCGAGGGTCTGGATAAGATCTTTTTGGCCGCAGGCCTGGAGTGGCGTGAGCCGGGTTGCTCCATGTGTCTGGCCATGAACGCAGATAAACTGGGCAATGGTGAGCACTGTGCGTCCACCTCAAACCGAAACTTTGAAGGTCGTCAGGGCTACGGTGGTCGAACCCATCTGGTGAGTCCTGCCATGGCAGCGGCGGCGGCGATTGCCGGCCATTTTGTCGATGTTCGTGATCTGTAAGCTTGCCGAGAGATAGAGAGACCCTTATGAAAAGTTTTACTCAGGTAAAAGGTTTGGCGGCACCGATGGATCGCGCCAACGTCGATACCGACTTAATTATTCCCAAGCAGTTTTTGAAGTCGATCAAGCGTTCGGGCTTTGGTCCCAACCTGTTTGATGAGCTGCGTTACCTCGACGAAGGTCAGCCGGGTGTCGATTGCAGTGGTCGTCCGGTGAATGCCGCATTCCCGCTGAACTTCGAACGTTATAAAGGCGCCGGTGTGTTGCTGACGCGTGAGAACTTCGGTTGTGGTTCCAGTCGTGAGCACGCGCCTTGGGCGCTGGACGATTACGGATTCCGCGCAGTGATTGCACCGAGCTTCGCCGATATTTTCTTCAACAACTGTTTTAAAAACGGATTGTTGCCGATTGTGTTGAGCGATGAGGTGGTTGAGCAGCTGTTTGGTGAAATGTACGCCGCAGAAGGCTACGCACTGAATATTGATCTCGACGCCCAAACGGTCACCACCCCAGCCGGTGAGGCCTTCGCCTTTGAGATTGATGAGTTCCGCAAGCATTGCTTGTTGCATGGTCTGGATGATATTGGCCTGACTCTCAACGAGAGTGACGCGATTACCGCCTATGAAACTAAGCGTCGTGTGTCAGCGCCCTGGTTGTTTGACGTCGTTAAATAGTCATGCTGTTCAGTGCAAAAGAATACGTAACGCAGCTCGGTTTGGCTGTCGTGTAAGACGAATGGATAAAGGAAGTTGTTATGAGTAAGAAAATATTATTGCTACCGGGCGACGGTATTGGCCCAGAAATCATGACGGAAGCGCGCAAGGTGCTGGAGCTTATTAATGCTCAGCATAACTTGGGCTTAGAGCTGGATGAGGCTCTGGTCGGTGGCGCTGCGATCGACGGTGCAGGCAAAGCTCTGCCAGACGAGACGCTGGATAAGTGTAACGCGGCTGACGCGATTCTGTTGGGCGCTGTGGGTGGTCCTAAGTGGGATAGCCTGCCGCCAGCCGATCGTCCAGAAAAAGGCGGTTTGTTGAAGATCCGCAAAGAAATGGGCCTGTTTGGTAACTTGCGTCCAGCGTTGCTTTACCCGCAGCTGGCTGACGCCTCGAGCCTGAAGCCGGAAGTGGTGTCGGGTCTGGATATCATGATCGTGCGTGAATTGACCGGTGGCATCTACTTCGGTGAGCCGCGTGGTATTCGCACACTGGAAAACGGCGAGCGCCAGGGTTACAACACCTACGTTTACGCTGAATCTGAAATTCGCCGTATCGGTAAGGTCGCTTTTGAAATGGCCATGCAGCGCGACAAACGTCTGTGTTCTGTTGATAAAGCCAACGTATTGGAAGCCACTATGCTGTGGCGCGAAGTGATGGAAGAGCTGGGCAAGGACTACCCAGAAGTTGAGCTGTCGCACATGTATGTTGATAACGCTGCTATGCAGTTGGTGCGCGCGCCTAAGCAATTTGATGTTGTGGTGACCGGTAACATGTTCGGCGATATCCTTTCTGATGCAGCGGCTATGTTGACCGGTTCTATCGGTATGTTGCCATCGGCCTCTATGAACGAGAGCGGCCAGGGCATGTTTGAACCTTGTCACGGCAGTGCACCGGATATTGCCGGTCAGGGTGTTGCAAACCCGTTGGCGACTATTTTGTCTGTGTCCATGATGTTGCGTTATTGCTTGAACCTGCCAGCACCGGCTGAGCAGATTGAGCAAGCTGTTAGTGATGTACTAGACCTCGGTTTGCGTACCGGTGATATCTTCTCTGAGGGCTGCACTAGGGTGTCGACTTCTGAGATGGGCGATGCTGTTGTTAAGGCGCTGGGCTAAAACTTTAGGTTAAAGCTTTGAGCTAAGTCCGTCGGGCTGGGCTGTTGGAAATTAGAATGTTCCGGCCTTGAGCCGGAGCCTTTGCAGGAGATGAAGATCATGCGAGTAGGATTTGTAGGTTGGCGCGGTATGGTGGGTTCCGTATTGATGGAGCGCATGCTGGCTGAGAACGATTTTAATGACATAGAACCCGTATTCTTTACGACCTCTAACGTTGGCGGTAAAGGGCCTGCGATTGGTAAAGATACGCCAGCGCTGAAGGATGCTTCGAGCGTCGAAGAACTGGCAGCTATGGACGCGATTGTGTCGTGTCAGGGTGGCGATTACACCAAGTCGGTATTTACTGATTTGCGCAAGTCTGGCTGGGATGGCTACTGGATTGATGCCGCGTCAAGCCTGCGTATGGCGGATGACGCCATCATTGTACTTGACCCTGTAAACATGAATGTCATTAAGGATGGCCTGACCAATGGCGTTAAAAACTACGTCGGTGGTAACTGCACCGTTAGTTTGATGTTAATGGGCCTTGGCGGTCTTTTTACCAATGATTTGGTGGAGTGGGGCACGTCAATGACGTATCAGGCGGCATCCGGTGCTGGCGCTAAGAACATGCGTGAGTTGATCTCGCAGATGGGTGTGCTGCGCGACAATGTTTCCGCTGAGTTGGCGAATCCGTCAGCGGCTATTCTGGAGATTGACCGCAAGGTTGCTGCAACCATGCGCTCGGGCGATTTCCCAACGGATAACTTCGGTGCGCCCCTGGCCGGTAGTCTGCTGCCGTTTATCGATACCCAGCTTGATAACGGGCAGAGCCGTGAAGAGTGGAAAGCGCAAGCTGAGACCAACAAGATTCTCGGCATCGACGGCAAGCCAATTCCTCTGGATGGTACCTGTGTGCGCATCGGCGCTATGCGCTGTCACGCGCAGGCATTAACCATAAAGTTGAAGAAAAATGTGCCAATGGATGAGATTGAGTCCATGTTGGCTGAGGCGAACGACTGGGCGAAAGTTGTGCCTAACGATCGTGCTGCGACGCTGCGCGATCTTACGCCTACGGCTGTGACGGGTACTTTAAGTGTGCCTGTTGGACGTTTGCGTAAAATGAGCATGGGTCCTGAATACCTGAACGCCTTTACTGTTGGCGATCAGTTGTTATGGGGCGCGGCTGAGCCGTTGCGTCGTATGCTGCGTATCTTGATCGAGTCTTAATGCTTCGGTGGTCGTCTGAAAAAGCCGTTTCCTTTTGTTGTGGGGGGAGCGGCTTTTTTTTGTCTGGTACTTTATAAGCTTGTGGCTTTGTTTGGCTGTTCTATCCTCATTAATATATTTGGCGCAGGCGCGCGGGTTATTGCGGATAAAGTGGCTTTTTGAGGACTGCGTCAAACTTCTGCTTTCATTTGTTTTGCTATCGACCTTGCTTGCCGTCGGGCTGTGTTGCAAAAAAGCTATTCATAATGAATACTTACGTGCATTAGTGAAGATATATTCGAGGTTGGTTCCGTGGGCCTCGATGACAACAATAAAATCAAGTATCGAAGCTGGCGAGTGATGGGTCTAGAGGTTCTCGACCCATAGGAGCCAAGGAGATAACAAAAGGAACGTTCTATGCGTTTTCGTAAGCTGGCGTTAGCGGTGAGTTTGGCTGGTGCTTTGGGTTGTGAGATGGCCAGTGCTTTAGGGCTTGGTGAAATCAAACTGAACTCTACGCTGAATCAGCCTTTGGATGCCGAAATTAAGCTGCTGCGTCTGAGGGAGCTGGGCGAAGGCGAGATATTGGTGAACGTTGCCTCGCGGGAAGACTTTCAGCGAGCGGGTGTTGACCGAGTTTTCTTTCTCAACGATTTGAAGTTCGAAATCATACCTGAAAACCCCTCTGGGCCGATTATTAAGGTGACGTCGCGAAAAGTCGTGCGTGAACCTTTCTTGAACTTCCTGCTTGAAACTCAATGGCCCAATGGCCGTATCCTGCGTGAATACACGCTGTTGATGGATCTCCCTGTGTTTGGTGATGAGTCTGCGCGCGCGGTAACGCCAGCAGCGATTAGTCGACCTGAGCCAGTGGTATCGCAACCCGCGGTTGTAGCGAGCGTACGTGAAAGTGCTTCTGTTGCAGAGCCAGCCGCTTCAGCCCCCGAGCGAGAGGCTGAGCAGCCTGCCGTTGAATCGCAGCCGCAACGCGCGGCCGCTCCAGCTAAGCGAGTAGAGGGTGGCGTATACGGGCCCGTAAGCTCGAGTGATACGCTGTGGGAAATAGCTTTAAAAGCCAGACCTGACCGCAGCTACTCGGTACAGCAAACAATGCTGGCCATTCAACGTTTGAACCCAGAAGCCTTTATCAATGGCAACATTAACCTGTTGCGTAAAGGTCAGGTGCTGCGCCTGCCGAAAGCCTCACAGATCTCAGAGCTCAATAGCCGTCAAGCGGTTAACGAAGTGGCTTTTCAGAATGATCAGTGGTCAGGTGATGCGAACGGGAACGTAAGCGGCGCTCAGCTTGACGGCAGTGGCCGTACACAAGCAGCTCCCACGGCTGTAAGTGACAAGAAGGGGCGTTTGAAACTTGCTTCAAGTGCGGACGTTGAGAATGTTGATGCAGGGCGTGGTGCTGGCGAAGTAGGTGGCGATACCGACGCACTGCAAAACGAGCTGGCCATTACACTGGATGAACTTGATAAAACCCGCCGAGATAATGGAGAGCTGAAGAGTCGTATTGATGAGCTTGAAATGCAGATTCAAACGATGGAGCGCTTGGTCGATGTCTCGAGTCAGGAGCTTCGAGCCTTACAGCTGGCTGGGCAGCAGGCAGTTGATTCTGATCCCAATCCGATTGATGCCGCTGACGATGGTGATCTGACCCCAGCTGTGGATGTGGCGGCCGTTGCTCAAGCACCTGTTGCTAAAGTTGTGGATGCCTCAAAGGTTGTAATCAGTGCGCCTAAGCCGGAACCTTCATTCTTTGACTCTGTTTTTGACAACATAGCTCTAGTCGCTGGAGGCCTGATTGCCCTGTTGGCTGCATTGGTTCTTATACTGCGACGTCGTAAAGATGATGACAATCCGGATGATGACTTTTCAGTCTCAATGGATGATGAGCCACTATTTGTTAGTGATGAACTGACCGCGGAAGAAGAGCTTTCTGCCGATGAACTTGATACAGAGTTGGCGGGGCAGGAGCCTGAGGTTGACGCTGAAATGGAAGAGTTTGAGCTCGGCGAACTAGAAATTGATGGCGTCGAGTCTGAGTCTGATGAGGCAACTGCTGTCTCTACGGAATCACAAACGGGTGATGCTGTTGGTGAGGCGGATATCTACATCGCCTACGGTAAATACGACCAGGCAGAGGAGATGCTGCTCAAAGCTCTGGATACAGATGCGGATGCGTTGAATGTACGTATGAAGCTGCTGGAAGTTTACGCTGAGACAAATGAAACTGTGAAATTTGATGATCAGTATTCATATGTATTGGCTGCGGATGATGTCGCTGCCCACGAGAGAGCGGCGTCTTTAAGGCAACAGCTGAGCGATGCCGGTGAGTACAACCCTGACGCGGTGAATGTTGCGGTAGAAAGTGAGGCTCTGGAAGGAGATGAGTTGACGCTGGATGATGGCCTCGACTTTGATTTTGACTTGGATGTTAGTGCGGATGACGCTCTAGCCACTGATGAGGCTCTTGAATTTGAAAGCGGCTTGGATCTTGACTTGGCTGATGTTGCTGAGACGACAGGTACTGATGATGATTTGAGCTTTGATCTTGACTTCGAGCTCGATGAAGATATTTCCGTTGATTCTGGCTTGGCTCTGGAAGGCGCAGAAAATGATGCCTTGCTGGGCTCTAATGCCTCCGATGACGATGCGTTTTCGTTGGAGCTGGAATTGGGCGATGAGCATTTACAAGATGCGTTATCGCTGGATGGTGATTCAGAGGCTGTTGACGATTTTGATTTGCCGGCACTGGATGACGTTGTCTCGCTTGATTCGGAGCTTGAGCTCGATACGGGTGATTTTGAGGGCGGTTCGCTCGATGAATTAAGTATTTTGTCGGATGAGCTTACAAATGATCTGGACGCAGACGAGGTGTCTGAGTTATCCGTTCAAGAGACAAATGCTGAGCCAGACTTCGATTTGGAGTTCGATCTTGGCGCGGATGAATCATCACTGGGCGTTCTTGGCGATGATGACTCTTTGGCCGTTGATCTTGATTTGGCGCTAGAGCTAGATGACGCTGTTGATTTGGGAGCGTCTCTGGAGGTTGTGTCACCGAGCGATGACGTTGCCGATGATGATCACTTTGATATGGATCTTGGTGATGTCGATCTGGCCTCGCTTGACCTAGAGGTTGATGCATTGTCTGCCGACCTTGATCTGGGCGACGATGATTTTGCGGCGCTTGTGCTGGAGGAATCTGTTGAGGGTGATGAGCTGGCAGAGGCTGCGGACTTGATGTCAGCTGACTTAGAGCTGGGCGAGGATGTGAGCTCCGGTTTAGAGATGGCTGACAGTGCGGCACTTGAGCTAGACGCTACGGGCGAAGATTTAGGGGAGTTTGATTCTTTTGAGTTAGATGCCTCTGAGCTTGAAGTTCTTGAGCAGGTGCAGTCTGAAGAAATAACGACGTTGGATATTGGTCTTGATGAGATTGTCGAGACTGAACTTGACCTGCCTGAGCCGTTGCTAGAATTGTCAGTTAATGAAGTTGACGACATGCCGGTTGAATTTGCAGCGTTTGATAGCGCGGAAGCCACTGGTACCGAAGACGTTGCTCTAGAGTTGGGTGACTTCGGTGCTCTGGACGCGGGTGAGGAGGTGTCTGCGGATACAGCTGAGCTTGAGCCGGAGTTTGATCTGGCCGCGGACTTGGGGCTTGATACCGCTGATGAGCTACCGAGCACAGAGGAGGGCATGTTCGATGCCGCCTTAGCCGACTTGCCTGAGCCTGAAGAGGCTCTGGAAGGTTTGTCTGAACTTCCTGACGAAGAGGATGCTGAGCTGGATTTTCTTGCTGATACGGATGAGGCGGCAACTAAGTTAGATTTGGCCCGCGCTTATATTGATATGGGCGACCAGGAAGGCGCGAAGGATATTCTCGATGAGGTTATACAGGAAGGGAGCGAAGAGCAACGTTCCGAAGCGGATGAGTTGTTGGCTCGAATGAGCTAGTCTGCGACTGATTACTTGTCCGACCTTAAGCCCTCGACGTATTACGCGTCGGGGGCTTTTTTCTATATCGCTTTAGGAAAACGCGAGAGCTTTGGGTAGTATGCGGCTCTACTCTTATCAAACCCTTGTACAGGCTATTACGAGTTCATGACTGATCGTTATTTTCCAACCCAGAAACCCTATACCCGCAATGTCGAAATACTCGAAGCTGAGGCTTACCCCGAGGGGATGCATCGGGTTGCGTTGTCTGTTGAGTACAATGGCGCCGACTTTCATGGTTTTCAAAAGCAACCGGACAATACTTTAACCGTGCAGGGTGTTTTGGAGTTTGCGCTCAGTCAGGTGGCTGATGAACCGGTGGCGCTGGTGTGTGCTGGTCGTACCGATGCTGGGGTGCACGCGACCAATCAGATTGTACACTTTGATACGCAGGCCGTTCGGCCTTTACGAGCTTGGACCCGGGGGGTGAACGCACAGTTACCCGACAGTGTTTCTGTGCGCTGGGCACAGGAGGTTTCGGCACATTTTCACGCGCGTTTCTCGGCGCGTGCTCGCACTTACCGATACGTGATTTGCAATACAGATACTCGCCCGGCGCTGGGTGCGGATTGTTTAACATGGATACGTAATCGCTTGGATGAGGTGGCAATGCGTGCTGCTGCTCAGGCGCTGGTGGGTGTGCATGATTTTACGTCCTTTCGTGCGTCTCAATGCCAAGCCCATAATCCCGTTAGGGAGATTCATTATTTGGATGTTGCGCGCCGGGGGGATTTGCTCATTATTGAGATCCAAGCCAATGCCTTTCTGCACCATATGGTGCGCAATATAGTGGGTTCTTTACTCGAGGTAGGATTGGGGGATAAACCTGTGGTTTGGATCGGGGATGTTTTGGCTGAACGCAACCGCTGCAGCGCTGGGGTGACAGCAAAACCCAATGGTTTGCATTTGGTGGAGGTGGGTTATCCTGAGCCGTTTACCTTTCCCAGCCGACTGCCGGGTCCGCACTATGTGCAGGAGCCGTTGGGGGCGTTTTTAGTTGGCTAGTAGGTGGTGTGTTGTGACGGGCTGACTTGAAGGCGCAATTGAGGGCGGTATCTGTTAGTATTCGGCGTTAATTTATATGGCGCGGCTTCATAATGACCAGTCGGTCTAGTTGTGGTCTTCTCGTGTTTTGTCTGGCTTTGCTTGTTGGAGTCAGTGCTCTGTCAAAGTGTGGATGTTTTGCGGGTTAAAATTTGCGGTATTACTTCTGTTAAGGACGCATTGGCTGCTGTTGTGGCTGGCGCGGATGCCATTGGTCTTGTCTTCTATGCCAAGAGCCCTCGCCATGTCAGCATTCCACAGGCGACTGAAATAGCGCGTGCCGCGGGGCCTTTTGTGACAGTCGTTGGGCTGTTTGTTGATGCACCTGCGGCTGATGTTAAACGTGTGCTGGGCGAGGTTGATTTGCACGTATTGCAATTCCACGGCGCTGAGTCAGCCACTTATTGTGAGCAATTCCAGCGCCCATATATGAAAGCTTTGCGTATGAAAGCAGAGCTGGATGTTGAGCTCGAAATGGCAACGTATGCCTCGGCCAGCGCGATTTTACTTGATGCGTATCGACCTGGCGTACCGGGCGGTACCGGTGAAACATTTGATTGGTCTAGGGTGCCACGTCAGTCGGGGTTACCCGTTGTTCTGGCAGGTGGTTTGACCACAGAAAATATTGAAAAAGCTGTAACCGCTGTGTCGGTTTATGGTGTAGATGTTAGCGGTGGCGTCGAGGCGTCACCGGGTGTTAAAGATGCGGATAAGGTATCGACGTTTATCCGTCGGGCCAAATGCAGTCAGCAATAGCGACGGAGAAGAGTGGTGAGTTCAGCTTCAAAAACCGATAAAGCAGTAATTGATTTTTCCCAGTTCCCAGATCCAAGTGGTCACTTTGGGCCATACGGCGGCCGTTTCGTTTCTGAGACTCTGATCCAAGCGCTGGATGAGCTGGATGAGATGTATCAGCGTTTAAAGGACGATCCTGAATTTCAGGCCGAGTTCGATAACGATATGGCGCACTATGTTGGACGCCCTTCACCGTTGTACTTGGCTGAGCGTTGGACGGAGCAGTTGGGCGGTGCGCAGATCTACCTAAAGCGTGAGGACCTCAATCACACCGGTGCGCATAAAGTTAATAACACCATTGGGCAAGCGCTACTGGCAAAGTACAGCGGTAAAACGCGTATTATTGCCGAGACGGGTGCTGGCCAACATGGCGTTGCATCAGCCACAGTGGCTGCGCGTCTGGGCCTGAAGTGTGAGGTGTACATGGGCGCCGAAGACGTTAAACGTCAGGCGTTAAATGTTTACCGGATGAAGCTGCTGGGCGCGACGGTGCACTCGGTTGAGTCTGGTTCCAAAACCCTTAAAGATGCCATGAACGAAGCCATGCGTGATTGGGTGACCAACGTTGATGACACTTACTACATCATTGGCACTGTTGCCGGGCCGCACCCATATCCGCAGATGGTGAGAGACTTTCAGTCGATCATTGGGCGCGAGGCGCGTGAGCAGTGCTTGATACAAGCCGGTCGTTTACCCGATGCGCTGGTAGCGTGTGTCGGCGGCGGTTCGAACGCCATTGGTTTGTTTCACCCATTTTTGGAGGACAGTGCAGTGGCGATGTATGGCGTTGAGGCTGGTGGTGATGGGGTTGAAACAGGTCGTCATGCTGCGCCGCTCAATGATGGTATACCAGGCGTCTTACACGGTAATCGTACTTACTTGATGGAAGATGAAAATGGCCAGATTATTGAGACGCACTCAGTCTCTGCGGGTCTGGACTACCCAGGTGTGGGGCCTGAGCATTCTTGGTTGAAGGACATTGGCCGAGTTGATTATGTCGCCATCAACGACGACGAGGCGATGGCTGCCTTTCGCACACTGACTCAGGTTGAGGGTATTATGCCCGCGCTGGAGTCTAGTCATGCGTTGGCGTATGCCGCCAAATTGGCGCCAACCATGAATAAAGATCAAATTATCGTTGTTAACCTGTCGGGTCGCGGCGATAAAGATATCTTGACCGTTGCAGCAATGGACGGCATTACCGTTTAATTGACGCTGCTTGGTATTGCCAAGCCCCAAATGCGCAACACAGAGTGAAGGTTTTACAGAGCATGAATCGAATGAATAAGCGCTTGGCCGATAGCCGAGCACAGGGTCGCAAGGCATTGGTTGCCTACATCGTTAGTGGCGATCCAGTATCAGAGGCCACTTTGCCAACCATGCACGCCATGGTTGCAGCGGGTGTTGATATTATTGAGTTAGGGGTGCCTTTCTCTGACCCTATGGCCGAGGGTAAAGTGATTCAGCTGGGACATGAGCGGGCCTTAGTTCACAATACTTCATTGCGCTCGACGATGGCTGTGGTAAAGGCGTTCCGTGAAACGGATAATGTAACGCCGGTAGTGTTGATGGGCTACGCCAACCCAGTAGAGCGCATGGGCTATCAGGTGTTTGCCGAGTCTGCTTCGGCGGCCGGCGTTGACGGTCTGCTGACGGTAGATCTACCGCCGGAAGAGGCGGTTGAGTTGAACGTAGAATTGAAAAAGGTCGATATTGAAAATATCTTCCTGCTGGCGCCAACCACCACAGAGCAGCGCTGCGCTGACATCGCTGCTCTGGCCAGTGGTTTCCTCTACTACGTTTCGCTTAAGGGCGTGACAGGCGCTGGGCACTTGGACACCGAGGAAGTGCAGCGAAAAGTCGAAATGATTCGTGGGCTCACGGACTTGCCAATCTGTGTAGGTTTCGGCATTAAAGATGCCGAATCGGCCAAAGCTGTGTCAGCCAATGCTGATGGCGCTGTTGTTGGGAGCATGCTAGTGGCTGAAATGGGTCGCTTGGCAGGCAGGCCTGTTGATGAAATCGCCAGCGCGGTAGCGGATCTTATCCGCCCGCTGCGCTTGGGTTTAGATGAGCTAAGTAGCTAACACTTGGGTGCTTAGCGGATTCGTATTAATAATGATATTGCCCCAGTGGATGGGGCTAAACACCGAGATTTGAGTTATGAGCTGGTTAGATAAGATTGTCCCTAATGTTGTTCGTTCTGGTCGTGAACGTGGTAGCAGCAAGGTGCCTGAGGGTTTGTGGCGTAAGTGCGCTAAGTGTGCGGCGGTTTTGTATCGCCCGGAACTAGAGCGTAACTTAGACGTCTGCCCTAAGTGTGAGCATCATATGCGCATTGGCGCCCGCAAGCGTTTGGGGATCTTTCTTGATGAAGACGGCCGCCAAGAGTTGGCGGCGGATGTTGAGCCGATCGATCGTCTGAAATTTAAAGACATTAAAAAATATAAGGATCGCCTGAGCGCGGCACAAAAAGCCACGGGTGAAAAAGATGCGTTGGTGGCCATGCGAGGCACGCTGCAAGGGCTGCCGATTGTTGCTGTGGCGTTTGAGTTTGCTTTCCACGGCGGTTCTATGGGTTACGCGGTCGGTGAAAAATTCACCCGTGCCGCAACCATTGCACTGGAAGAGGATATTCCGTTTGTGTGTTTCTCGGCCACCGGCGGTGCGCGTATGCAGGAGGCGCTGATCTCTTTGATGCAGATGGCAAAGACCAGTGCGGTGATTGAGCGCTTGAAGCAGCAGGGCACCCCTTATATTTCGGTTATGACTGATCCCGTTTATGGTGGTGTCTCCGCGAGTTTGGCGCTTTTGGGTGATATAAATACCGCAGAACCGGGCTCGAGAGCTGGCTTTGCTGGCCCAAATATTATTGAGCAAACGATTCGCCAGAAATTACCAAAGGGGTTTCAGCGTGCTGAGTTCCTACTTGAACACGGGGCTATCGATATGATTATCCCCCGTCACGAAATGCGCGAGCGTGTTGGTGGTTTGTTGGCAAAATTCACTGAGCGCCCAGCCGCTTAGGTGAACTCGCTAAATCTTTATGAAAGGGCCGCTCATTGAGTGGCTTTTTTTTTTGTCTTTGATTGGATGGTCGACATGCGGTTTCACTCGCTGGATGAATGGTTGCGTTGGCAGGAGTCTTTGCATTCGTCTGAGATCGACATGGGTTTGGATCGAGTGCGTGAGGTCGCAGGCCGCATGGGGTTATTGAAGCCGAGTGCTAGGGTGGTTACCGTTGCGGGAACAAACGGCAAGGGTTCCTGTGTTACCAGTTTGCAGAGCTTGCTGAATACTTCTGGTTATCGAATTGCCAGCTATACCTCTCCACACCTACTGCGGTATAACGAACGTATTCGTCTCGATGGTAAACCAGCCTCCGACGCCCTGATTTGTGCTGCTTTTGAGCGTATTGATCAGGCGAGGAAAGACCCGCTGAAAGGCGAAATTAGCCTTACCTATTTTGAGTTTGGCACGCTAGCCGCCATCAGTGTTGCCGAGACTGAAGCGGTGGACTATTTACTGCTTGAGGTTGGCTTGGGCGGTCGGTTGGATGCGGTGAATATACTCGATGCAGATGTTGCCGTCGTGACGTCGATTGCCCGGGACCATGAGGCTTGGTTGGGGACTGACCTGTCGATTATTGGCTGGGAAAAAGCCGGCGTGTTCCGTGCAGGTCGCCCTGCCATCTGTGCCAGTACGGACGTGCCCCCCTCGGTGCGTGCTCGGGCTGAAGAACTTGGTTCTTTTTACATCGCGGCTGAAGAAGGTCTTAGTTGGCATTGTACGGGAAAGGTTTGGAGTTGGTCGGGATTGGATCATCAGGGGCAGCCGCTGACCTTGAGTGACCTGCCAATACCCGCATTGCCATTGCCAAGTGTGGCTGCGGCGATACAGGCTTTCGTCTGCTTTGGGGAGCACGTAACTGAAAAACACCGTACCGCATTGGCTGAGTTGTCTCTGCCTGGCCGCGCTCAGTGCATTGAGCGCGACGGTGTCTCTATTGTCTTGGATGTTGGCCATAACCCCGCGGCGTCTGTGTACTTGGCCGATCGTTTGGCGGCGGGTAACTGCTCGGGTAAGACGTATTTTGTGATGGCGATGATGGCCGATAAGGACATGAGCGCGGTATTCGCGCCACTGTTACCAATGGCGCAGGGCATTTTTCTGGCTGAATTGGCTGGTAATGCACGTGCTGCCAGTGTGGCGAAAATGCATGAAGCTTTGGCGGCTTGTACAGCGGCTAAGCGTTTTGAGGTGGCCGAATTAGGGAGTGTTGAAAATTCATTAATTACGGCACTGAATATCGCCGATAGTGGTGATCGGGTAGTGGTGACGGGTTCCTTTTTTACGGTGGCTGAGGCATTGTCGTATTTGGGTTTAGAGGTTTAGCCGATTGCGGTTAAATGTATTATCTGTAGAGGGTTAAGCGGTGGATGACGGTTTAAAGCAGCGGGTTGTTGGTGCAGTGGTATTACTGGCATTGGGTATTCTATTCGTGCCAGTGCTGTTCGAACCTGAGTTCAGTCGGGAGTTGGATCGTACCAGTCAAATACCTCCTGCATTGGGGTTAACCCCGTTGAAAGTAGCTGACCCGGTAAGACCCGAAAAGATCGAGCCAGCAAAGGCCGCAGACTCTATGTACCAGTTGGTGGATGAGGAGGCGCTCGAGGAGAAGCCGGTAAAGGTTACGGAGCCAGTCAGGACAGCTTTGGTGAAAAAGCCGACAGCGGTTGAGCGTGATCTCCTGAATCGTAACGGGGTGCCTAAAGCATGGGTTGTGCAAGTGGCGAGTTTTAACACCGAGGCGCGGGCGAAGGTATTGCGCGATGACCTATTGGCCAAAGGCTTTCCGGCCTTCACGCGAACACTGCAGATTAGTAAGGGCAGGGTGACGCGTGTTTATGTAGGACCAAAGATTTTACGTGAAAAGGCACTTGCCGTTAAACGTGAACTCGATAAAACCCTAAAAATCAAGAGTATGTTGGTAAAATTTAAACCTTAAAGTGGTGAAAATATCTCTTTAAGCGCTAGGTGGTGGAGACCATGATTTGTTAGAATCTCACGCCTAGCAGGTGCGCCCGCTACGGCAGGGTAGGTTTAGTGAGCGACTGGCTCATCAGCTCCGTATTAGGCCGTTTTTACTGGGTCTCTCAACGTTGAGTTGATTCGATAGCGTTGCGTGGTGGAAAACAGATGAACATGAATAAGGTGCACCCTAACGGATGAACTGGGCAGACTGGACCATTGTTGGGATTGTTGCCGTCTCTTGCTTGATTGGCTTGAAACGTGGGTTTGTCAAAGAGGCTCTGTCGCTGGCTTGTTGGGTGGCTGCTTTTTTGGTGGCGGTTACCTTCCGCGCGTCACTCTCCGCTCTATTGGTCGACGCGATATCGACGCCTTCTGTTCGAGAGATGGCAGCTTTTGCACTGCTCTTTACCGCTACACTTATTGTTGGCGCACTGGTTAATTATTTAATCGGTGAGTTGGTTCGTATTACCGGGTTGTCCGGTACGGATCGCCTTTTCGGCATGATTTTCGGCGCGGCGCGTGGTGCCATTGTTGTCATGGCCATCTTGATGCTCGTGCCCGCGGTAGTGCCCATTGATCAAGACCCTTGGTGGCAGCAGTCAAATTTAATCCCCAGTTTTTTGACGATGGAAGACTGGGCAAGACGCGTAAGTGACCAGTTTATCGGTTTCGCGGTTAGTTTTTTTTAATATTTCACTTTCTTTATATTTGTTTGAACTGAGGTAAGTCCAATATGTGCGGCATTGTAGGTGTTGTTGGTACGAATGATGTCAATGTGCAGTTGTATGATGCATTGACCATGCTACAACACCGTGGCCAGGACGCCGCGGGTATCATGACGTTTCATGAGGGCAAGTTTGCCCAACAAAAGGCCAATGGTTTGGTCAGTGACGTGTTTCGCACACGTCACATGAAGCGCTTGATTGGTAATGTTGGAATTGGACATGTGCGTTATCCAACAGCGGGCAGTTCAGGCCCAGCATTGGCGCAGCCTTTTTACGTGAACTCTCCATACGGTATTGCCTTGGCTCACAATGGCAATATCACCAACACGGAAGAGGTCAGCGAAGAGCTCTATAAGACCGACCTGCGTCATATGAACACCGACTCCGATTCTGAGGTGTTGCTTAATGTGTTTGCTCAAGAACTGTTCAAAATTAAAAAGTTGGTCCCCTCTCCGGTCGACTTCCTTACCGCTGTAACCGGTGTGCACGGGCGGGTAAAGGGCGGCTATGCGTGTGTGGCTTTGGTCGGCGAGTATGGTTTGCTTGCTTTTCGGGATCCCCATGGCATTCGTCCATTGGTGTTCGGTAAGCGTGAGATCCAAGGTCGCAAGACTGAATACATGGTGGCTTCTGAGAGTGTGGCGCTGGACGTTCAGGGTTATCAGCTGATTCGCGACGTACACCCAGGGGAAGCAATTTTCATTACCACTGATGGCGAGTTTTTCAGCCATCAATGTGTTGAACCCGAGTTGAAGCCGTGTATATTTGAACACGTATACTTTGCTCGCCCAGACTCAATAATGGATGGCGTATCTGTTTACAAGTCGCGTTTACGTCAAGGCGAAAAACTTGCTGAGAAGATTCTTAGAGAACGTCCAAATCACGACATTGACGTAGTCATACCTATTCCAGACTCTAGCCGTGTTGCGGGCCAAGCGCTGGCTCATAATATCGGCGTGAAGTTCCGTGAGGGTTTGGTTAAAAATCGCTACATTGGCCGGACATTTATCATGCCGGGCCAGCAACAGCGCAAGAAGTCCGTACGTCAAAAACTAAACCCTATTGGTTTGGAGTTTGAGGGTAAAAACGTTCTTCTGGTAGACGACTCGATAGTGCGCGGCACAACGTGTAAGCAGATTATTGAAATGGCACGCGATGCTGGTGCGGCCAAGGTGTATTTTGCCTCTGCGGCCCCTGCGGTTATCCATCCAAACGTCTATGGTATTGATATGCCATCGGTCTCGGAGCTGATAGCTTACGACCGCACAACCGAGGAGGTGTGCACGGAGATAGGCGCCGACTGGCTGATATACCAAGACCTCGAAGATTTGATCTCGGCCTCTATTGAAGGTAACGACAACATTAAAGGCTTCGACTGCTCGGTCTTTGATGGTAAATATGTCACCGGAGATATAGATGACGCTTATTTTGCGAAACTGCACGCGGCGCGCAATGATGGTGCCAAGGCGGGTGACTCAAAACAGATAGACCAGGGCGATAACGCCGTTGTTGGCTTGCACAATGATCATGATGCCGCCGAGGCAAGCTGAACATTGTTTTTGCTAAAAACGGCAGCCAATAGGCTGCCGTTTTTATTTGTGTTTCAGTATATTGGTGACATACCTGCGGGGAAAACCTGTGGCCTTTGATATGAATAGCAGAGTAACCATGAACGATTTTAATGATGATCCTTATTTGAATGCCGGTTTGGATACCTTGGCTGTACGCGCAGGCCAAACTCGCAGCGCCGAGGGTGAACACAGCGAGCCTATTTTCACGACCTCCAGCTACGTGTTTGATTCGGCTGAGGCCGCGGCGGCACGTTTCTCGGGTGTAGATCCGGGCAATGTATATTCTCGCTACACCAACCCAACGGTCAGAATGTTTGAAGAGCGTATTGCGGCGCTTGAGGGTACAGAGCAGGCGGTGGCCACCTCATCGGGTATGGCCGCCATTATGGCGACCTGTATGGCTCTCTTGTCCGCCGGTGACCATGTGGTGTGCTCGCGCAGTGTGTTCGGCACCACCACGGCTTTCTTTACGCGTTATATGGCCAAGTTTGGTGTAGAGACGACATTTGTTGCTCCCACAGATTACGATCAGTGGCAGGGTGCTATGCAGTCCAATACCAAGCTGGCGTTTGTGGAAACACCATCGAATCCGCTGTGTGATGTGGTGGACATTGCGCGCTTGTCGACAATATGTAAGGCCAACAATTGCCTGCTAGCTGTCGACAATTGCTTCTGTACGCCTGCGCTGCAAAAGCCGTTTGAATTTGGTGCCGATATCGTGATTCATTCAGCAACCAAGTATCTCGATGGTCAGGGCCGGTGTGTGGGCGGTGTGGTGTTAGGGCCGCAGACGCTGATGGCTGATGTGGTGATTTTCTTGCGCACGGCAGGTCCGTCTATGAGCCCCTTTAATGCTTGGGTGTTCCTGAAGGGGTTGGAAACCTTGCGCTTACGCATGGATGCGCACTCGGCCAGTGCACTGGTATTGGCCGAGTGGCTCGATGCCCAAGACAGCATTGAGCGGGTTTACTACGCAGGTTTGCCAGATCACCCAGGTCATGATTTGGCTGCTGAGCAGCAGCGCGGCTTTGGAGGTGTTTTATCCTTTCAGGTAAAAGGTGATAAAGCCGCCGCGTGGCGCTTTATTGATGCCACGAAGATTATGTCGCTGACGGCTAATTTGGGCGATGCTAAGAGCACGATTGTGCACCCTGGGACGACAACCCACGGCCGCCTGTCGGATGAGGATAAGGTGATAGCCGGTATTACCGATAACCTGATCCGCATCTCTGTGGGCCTGGAAGATGTCGTCGATCTGCAGGCGGATCTACAGCGTGGCATCGATGCACTTTAATTAGGTGCTTTTAGCATCTAGTAATAATCATTAATAGCTGATGGAGTGAGCTGCTTGAGTGGTGTAACTGAGACAGAAAAGCATGTTAAGCACCTGCTAGCTGAAGTCGGTCAAGTGCTGTTGGGTAAAGACCGACAGGTTAAATTGGCGTTAACCTGTCTGTTTGCTCGCGGGCATTTGTTGCTGGAAGATTTACCCGGTATGGGTAAAACCACGTTGGCTCATGCGTTGGCAAACGTGTTGGGGTTGCGCTATTCGCGTGTGCAGTTCACCAGTGACCTATTGCCTGCGGATATTTTAGGTGTATCCGTATTTGATCGCGGTCGCAATACGTTTGAGTTTCACCCTGGCCCGATCTTTACCCAGCTGTTGTTGGCTGACGAAATCAATCGAACAACGCCTAAAACACAAAGTGCACTGCTCGAAGCTATGGCTGAGAACCAGGTGACGCTAGATGGTGAAACGCGAGCACTGCCGACACCATTTTTTGTGATCGCTACCCAGAATCCACTCAGTCAAGCCGGCACTTTTCCGTTGCCAGAGTCTCAGCTCGATCGATTTTTGATGCGAATTGAGCTGGGCTACCCCACCGCAGCTGCCGAACTGGCTCTCTTTAAGGGAGAGGATTCGGCCGTACGCCTCAAGTCTATGCAGGCCAGTATTACGTTGGCGCAGTTGACGTCAATCCAGGAGCGGGTGGATGATGTGATTGCCAGTGACAGCTTATTAGCCTACTTGCAGCGTCTGATTCATTTTACCCGCAGTTCTCCTGCATTCGCTTTTGGTGTTTCTCCGCGGGGAGCCTTAGCGTTATTGCGCTGTTCGAAAAGCTGGGCGTTGGTTCATGGTCGTAATCACGTGTTGCCAGAGGATGTACAGGCGGTATTACCGAGTGTGTTGGCACACCGTCTTCGTGATGCGAGCGACTTGTCGGACCAGTCTGGTTATGCGCTGGTAGATCGCTTGTTGTCGAGTGTCGACGTCATCGCTTAGCCGCGCTTATAGAACCTTCTACTTGCATACACACCTGTCTGATCTCAATCAATAGGCCTATTTAGCCTGTTCTTTTAGTATATAAAACTCTCTCAATTTAGTGCCCATAGTCTACTGTTATTCATATTGTATTTTGAAATGTGGATGGCTGATGATTATAGAAGATTACTTACGTGTGTTGGCGAAAAACGACGGGTCAGACCTTTACCTCAGTACCGGCGCGCCGCCCTGTGCCAAATTTCAGGGGGTGTTGAAACCGCTGGGCAAAGAACCGATGAAAACCGGGCAGGTGCTGAAAATTGCCGAAGAGGTTATGACCGACGAGCAGCGGCAGGAGTACGAGCGGGAGTTTGAGATGAATCTGGCGATTTCGCTGCCGGGAACCGGTCGGTTTCGTATCAATATCTTCAAGCAGCGCAATGAAACCTCGATAGTCGCGCGCAACATCAATACTGAAATCCCTAACTTTGACGACCTAAAACTTCCTGAAATTCTCAAAGAAGTGGTGATGGCCAAGCGCGGTCTATTGCTGTTCGTAGGCGGCACTGGTTCTGGCAAATCAACTTCACTGGCGGCTTTGATTGATCATCGCAACAGCACCAGCGGCGGGCATATTATTACCATCGAAGATCCTGTCGAATACATTCACAAGCATAAAAAGAGCATCATCAATCAACGTGAAGTGGGCATGGATACCAAGAGCTTTCACAATGCATTGATCAATACTTTACGACAGGCCCCCGATGTCATTCTGATCGGTGAAATTCGTGACCGAGAAACCATGGAGCACGCACTGGCCTTTGCGGAAACCGGCCACCTAGCGATCTCGACGCTACATGCAAATAACGCCAATCAAGCCCTTGACCGCATTGTGAACCTCTTTCCTGACGAGAAAAAAGCGCAATTATTGATGGGGCTTGGGCAAAATCTTCGGGCGTTTGTGTCTCAACGCTTAGTGCCGACTATTGACGGTAAGCGTTGTGCGGCTGTCGAAGTCTTACTCGGCACTAAGACCATAGAAGGTATTATTCTTCGTGGTGAGTTTGAAAATATAAAAGAGATCATGGAAAAATCAGAGAACTTAGGGATGCGTACATTCGATTCAGCGTTGTACCACCTTTATAAAGATGGGCGTATTTCCTTAGATGAGGCGGTTAAAAATGCGGACTCGGCGAACAACTTACGGCTGCGGATCAAGCTTGATCAGCAGGGGGCGTCAGCGGCAGAAGTTACAGCGCCAGAGGATGAAAAAGCGTCGGGCGCTGAAAGCGATAAAAGTATGGTCACCAGTAGTGGGTTGACCTTGAGCTTAGAAGACATTGAAGGCGAGGAGGATAACCCCTTTCCGGACTTATAGCCGTGTGATGGGGTTATTACAGACTGATGCCGAGATTACTGCTCTGCATTTCGTTGAGCCAGCGCCGTAATATTTTGATGGTTTCTGGCTGGGCGTTATTCGTTTGCAACCGCTGGGCTATTTCAAACTGTAAGGCTAGCTCGTCGTCAAATAAGCTGTGTTGTTGCTGATCTGGGTCAAACTCTTCGATCTCTTCAATGAGCGCAATAAACTGCGCTACTGTGCCCATTGATAGGCCTGATGCGGAGTCTAGGTCGTCGGCAGAGGGATCGAGGATCATTTGCAGGCAGGACGTCAGCAGGCAGCAAGCATCAAGGGCAGGGTAAATACCATAACCGTCTTCGGGTTGGGGATCTGGTGTTATTGCTTCGAGCTCCAGTAACGCTTTTTCTAAGTTCTTCATTGATTTGAGCTGACCTGCTAAATACTCCCAGACTTTATTGAGTATCTTGCGGTATTGTTGTGCTTGCTGACCTTTATCGATATTTTCGCAATACAGCTGGTGGTTAATGCTGTGACGCTCACACAGCCCTGCGATCATGGCGATACGCTGCCAGTGATGCGTGAGCTTTGCTAGGTTGTCGTCAAGTGTTTGGGACGGCATGCGTTGGTTTCTCGATAAGGTTATTCAGAGGGTCACTGCTTTTGGTGACGGCCTATTGGCTGAGGTGCTGACGCTATACTAGCACCCAATTTTTCTAGATTCAGTCTCGATCTATGCTTCATTCATTATTACTTCGTCCGATTGCGTTCTATCGAATGCGCTTCTCTCGCTGGCTAGACCGGCGTGTTGTGCCCGCGCGTCAGCAAACCTTAAACAACCGCCGTTTATTTATTTTTCCTTACGGTGCCGGCTGGGGATTTATTGGCATCAGTGTTTTGCTGTGGTTGTTGGGTACTAACTATGAAAACAACCTTGTGTTGGGGATGGCTTTTTTTCTCAGTGCACTCTTCATCGTCGCCATTTATCACACTTTTTTTAACCTGTCGGGTTTGACGGTGCAGTATATACAGTCGGCGCCAGCGTTTGCCGGTGAGGACGCTGAGGTTGAGTTGAGTTTGAGTCATCTAGCCGGAGCTAAAGAAAATATTGAGCTGTACTTTCCTGGCGGCCGTTCGAGCCGACTGGACCTTATTGATGAGGTGGAGCAACGTGTAAAGCTGTTCGTGCCAGCTAAGAGGAGGGGGCGCTACCGCCCTGGTCGTTTGGTCGTGCAAAGCTACTTTCCGCTAGGTCTGCTGCGCTGCTGGAGTTGGCTGGACCTACATGTCGAGGTGTTGGTGTACCCGAAACCACTGGCCGGTGTCGCGCTGCCACTTGGCCTTGGTCACTCGGCAGAGGGCGAGCGGCGCGATGAACCGGGCGCTGAGGACTTTAACGGGTTTAAACGATACGAGCCGGGTATGCCCCTGCGCCATATCGCCTGGAAGCAGTATGCTCGTGGACAGGGGCTCTACAGTAAAGATTATGTGAGTTTTCGTGAACAGTCCCTTTGGCTTGATTGGGAGGTGCTGATGGGCGCGCGCGAGCAGCGATTATCGCAATTGTGTTATTGGGTGCTTCGGCTTGCGGCTACCACCCAGCCCTATGGTTTGCGTTTGCCTGGGGTATCTCTGGTCCCAGCGACGGGCTTAGAGCATAAGTTGCAGGTGTTACGCGCACTGGCTTTGTTTGAGTGTGATGCGTCGTCGGAGGGCTCTTCG